>CZKZ01000093.1_pt1 | contig 89112 bp, 71 predicted proteins | sample 1122171 | NCBI WGS metagenome assembly CZKZ01 (sample SAMEA3539301, study PRJEB10725) | soil metagenome | biome: tundra; feature: field; material: soil | place: USA | collected 2010-05 | depth 0.15 m
TTAAGGCCAGGCTAAACAGCCCTGGGGTTCCCAAGAGGGTTCCCACTCTTTGCCATTTCCGCTGTTAGGGAGGGCCTTCAGCGGAGTGACGGTTGTGTTGTTTTCTTTCTCGTCGGGTACAGCAAAGACAGCTTCAACAATTCTGCTCACTGCCTCGACGCGTTCGCTCCACCAAGTCTTCGAATGGACATCCAGCGTGATGCTGCCTGAGCTTCCGGCATGTCCCATGTTGTCACGGGCAACCTCGAGGCGAGCGCCGAAGCGTCGCATCAAGCTGGCGTGCAGGGTCCGGAAACTGCGGAATTCGATGGTTGTCGATATCCCGAGTTTCTCGGCCGCCGTTTTCACGTGCCGGTGAAGAAGGTTATGCCGGTCGAGAGGCTTGCCAACCTTGTTGGCAAAGACCAGGTCGTCCGGCTTACGAAACTTCTTGTTGCTCGCCCACATTCGCTGCACTGCCGCGAGAATGACACCATGTTTGTCGAACGGCACCTCACGCTTGCCGGCTTCAGTCTTCACATCGTCGAGCTCATCGTCGTAAACACGTTCATCTACAACGATGCGATCGCGAAGGATAACTTGATGCAATGGTATCGACCCTGTCGCTTGCATCCCTTGGATTCAAGGAGCGGCGAGCTCGGTTTGACGTTTCTGGCGATCATTCAAAGGGGAACTTCAGAGTTTCGATTGAACCAACCGTCATGTACTGGGTGTTGTTCCGATCTTGCGGACCCAGAGTTCAAAGACAAGTCCGAGTGAATCGTCTGTGAGCGAGCACTACTGCAATACCTGGTTCTGGGTCGACAACGGCGACTTGGATTGCTGCTCAATGCACTCAAATCCAGATACCGGGACGGAGCTCGCCGGAGCATCGGTGATTGATTGCCTCTAGTGGCTCAACTTCGCTTGCTCGGATAGTGTCGAAGCCCTGAGAATTGCCAGGCGATATGCCAGAGGAATGCGGGAACACAGTGCAGGTAACGTTTCCACAGCCGCTTTGGATCCTGTATAAGCCTGTGCACCCATTGCAGACCTGCTCGCTTGACCCAACCGGAACATTCGTGAAGCCTGCCGGTGTGGAAATCGAAGGCGGCCCCAACGCCAACTAACAAAGGAACCTCAAGCTGATGGAGATACTGGGCCATGAATCGTTCCTGCTTCGGCGTACCCAATCCCACCCAGAGAATGTGCGGTTTGGAATCGCGCACTTGTTCCACGAGTTCCCTTTCTTCATCTGGGTTGAGGGCTCTGAATGGCGGCGTGTATGTTCCCACCAGTTTCAATCCGGGGAATCTGTGCAAAAGTGATTCACGGAGCAATTCCGCGACTCCCGGGTTGCCGCCGTAGAGAAAGTTGCGGTAGCCGCGCTCTTCGGACAGCTTGCACATGGCCATCATGAAGTCCGGTCCATAAACGCGGTCCATGTTTCGATGCCCCTGAAGCCAGCCAACCCAGGCCATCGGCATTCCGTCAGGAGTATTTATCGCGGCCTGGTTGAGGATGCGGAGGAACTCAGGGTTGGTTTGCGCTTCGATCACTCCATGAACACCGGTGACGCACGCATAGCCGGGATTGCCGGCAGCAATCCAACCATCGGCTATATTCACGGCACGGTCCATATCGACGGCCGAGATCCTTACGCCAAGGACATTTGCGCGCTCATGTTCGAATCCAAGATGAGACATGGGGAAGGCTTCGGTTGGATAAGATTCCCCGAAGGCCAAGGGTTCGTCTTGACCGGCAATTATTGTGGAAGTTGAATCGCTCATATTCCTCCACGCATGGCCAGGAAGAGGGTATGGATCAGGATGGCGACATCCATAGCGAGGGTTCGGTTGTGGATGTAGTAGAGGTCGTACTGCATGTTGTGGTGAATTGGAAATGAGCGATCGGCGCTCAACTGCCACAGGCCGGTGATGCCAGGAATCACTTGAAGGCGTTGGCGCTGTTGGGCGTCATAACGCCCGACGATGAACGGCATCTCGGGGCGCGGCCCAACGAGAGACATTTCTCCCCTTAGGACGTTCATGAGTTGAGGCAATTCATCGAGGCTCGTCCGGCGCAGAATGCGACCGATGCGAGTAATTCGTGGGTCCTTGGATGTGGTCGGAGACAATTCGTACTTGGGTGCGCCCGTATCCATCGTGCGGAATTTGTACATGCGAAAAAGCACGCCGTCCCATCCGGCCCTTTCTTGAACGAAGAGAGCCGGCCCTGACGTGTCCAAACGAATGAGCATCGCGATCAGAAAGAGCAATGGAGACAGCAAGACGAGGAGAATGGAGGAAAGAACCAAGTCTGTTGCTCGCTTGGCAACGGAATAGAGCCAGGGCCGTGGGAATTGCTCTAAGGAGTTGAATCGGAGGCCGTCCAGCTCGAATGATTCCGTCGAGAGATTCCCCTGCGCGGCTGGTCCTGAAAGAATCGCGACGGCTGCTCCAACCTGGTTTGCCGCGTCTGTCGCTGAGATGATTTGTTGGGAAGAGAGATTTGGAGTTGCGAGCAGCAGCAGGTCAGCCCCGAGGGACTTGAGCAATGCCGGGGTAGGCGGACCCGGATGGATGGGCACCGAGCGGCGGCGACGATAGCCCATCGCAAGGATAGGGTCTGCCGCTTGCGTAGTGTTATCCGCGACAACGGCGACGGGCAGGAATCCAAGTCGAGGAGAGTAAAGGAGGGTTGACACGACACTCCTGCCTGTATCGCCGGCTCCGTAGACAACTACTCGATCTACGCCGTCCTCCTCTCGCTGCAATCGTTGCACGATCGAGAAGAGGAACTGCTTTTGGAGAATGAGCATTGCTGGAACGATGAAGACGGCGACAAGAAATACAAGAATGGAAAGACTCTGGCCGAGCAACCAGGTGACAATCAGCAATAGCACCAGAGCTTGTAATGGATTGCGAATCGCACGTTCGGTCTCACGTATCTGAAGCAATCCGCTATCGCGACTGTAGGCGCCATCCCGGTGTTGCAGGAAGAGCAAAAAGAGTGCGAAAACGATGCTCAGTGGGGCGATTTGCCGGAACGGGTGTTCCAAGTGCACAGAGAAGGGGAGGGAATTGTAGAGGAAGTCAGCGACAAGAATGCCGATCGAACAAGTAAAGAAGTCTGCGGACGTCTCGGCGAGAACGAGTGTGTTCCCGAATAGCGCTCTCGGGACAGTCTGCCGTTCCCTGCGCAGCGCAGGAGTCGTCTCAGCGTAGAAGTTCGACGCGACAAAGTCAGGGGCTGCCATATTCATTTCCTTTTGAATTGCAGTGCAGGCTGGTGCTCGGAAGCGCTGACAGAGACTGTTTCTGTTGCAGCAAGGTCGATCGAGTCGGATGACCTTACCTTGCGGACGTTGGCGGCGAAGGCAATGAGTCTGCGATAGAGCGCAACATACTGCCTGGCAAGTACGGCAGCGGAGAACTGCGGGAGAGGAACCGGGGGCGTCTTCGGCTCTCGGAGAGCGGCGGCAATGGCCTCTGCGAGCGGCTCAATCGCGTTTTGCTGCAACACGAAGAACCGACAATGCTGATCTCCAACTTCACGGTGAGCCGGAATGTCGGAACACACGATGCGGCAACCAGCGAGAAGGCCTTCGGCGATGGGCAGTCCGAAACCTTCGGTAATGGATGGGGAGACGAGCGCGTCACAGTTGCGGTAGCACCACTGCAATTCCTGTTCAGAGATGCCTTCAAGAAGGTGAACACAATCAAGGAGGCCGGAGGCGGACAAGAGCCGATTGATTTTGTTGCTTTCCGGCCCGTGAATTCCGACAATCACGAGCTCTGAATTCGGTTTGATCTGAGCGGAACGCAAAAGAAGCTCAAAGGAGCGGATGAGCAACGGAATGTTCTTGTTGCGTCGATGCTGCGCGATCGCGAGGAGAAATGGTTCATCTATCCAGCCAGGGATGGGAGATACGCTCGCGGCGAGGGGCTCAGCTTCGACGCAGTTATAGATACGTATCGCCTTGCGCCAAACGGAGGGTGATGCATATTGTCTTAATCGCGAACTGGTGGCTTCAGAGACGCATGCGATTGAATCCGCGTTGCGAAGACACTGGCGGAGCACCATCCGATTGAAGATGAACTTCGGAAAGCCAAAGTTCATGGGGATCTCAAACGGATACAAATCGTGAAGTGTGAGTACTGTGGGACAATGGAACGCTGCCGCGTTGATAGGCATGGGATAGGTCAGGTGAACAAGGTCAACCTGAAGCTGGGCAGCGAGTTTGGGAAGGCCATAGTAGTACCAGAGATTTCTGCTGAGCGAGCCTTGAGCGGCGTTGGCGAAATGAGTCGTGAACCGAGCATCGCGGCGAAGGCCGGCGGCCGCGGCGAGATTACGCTGCCACGGCGCGACAACAACATGCAGTTCGGAAATCTCCGGCTGCGGCAGCAGGCAGCGCGCCACATTGAACGCATGACGCTGGACTCCAGAGAGATTTGAAGAAAGAGAAGCTGCGGCAATCAAGATCTTCACGGTTCTGAACCCTTCTGCACTTCGAAAGGAATTGACAGCGGCGAAACGGATTTCTCCGCACTTCTTTTAACGTAGAGCTGCTGAAGCAGCGGAATATAGACAAGCAGAGAGACTGAACCGTAGCCGAGACGAGACAGTGCAAGTCCACGCAGTCCGTGGTTGCGCATCATGTCGATCATGAGCAGCAACATTGCCGTTCTGCCAGCCAAACTGATGTAGGCTACGGTTCGGAAAAGGCCAAGCGCCTGCATGGCATACGTCCCGGTGACGCTGAGTCCCATAAGGGCCGATCCAACGACAATCGGCGGAAGGATTTGCGCAGCACTCCGTGCGACCGCAGGCCCAGCCCAAATCCTGATGAGGGAGTCTCCGAAGATTAGAAGCAGTGCCGCCGCAAGACCGACCAGAATCAGGTTGCAAGCGAATGCTTTGAGCAAGGTTTGTTTGAGCACAGCAGCCGAAATGGTGCTTGCGCGTCCAGAAAGATAGGGGAAGAGAAAATTGAGGGCCGCCGCAGTAAGGCCAAAGATTGGATGTGCAAACTGAACGCACAATGAATAGGGGGTGACGGCGAGAGCACCAAGGCTGGCGCCCAGGAGGATTCGATCAAACTGTCCAAAGACAACGCCACCGACGGTCTGTAGCCAGACGAACACGCCGCGATTGAGCAGGATATGTATTTCTGCGGGCTGGAATCTCGGCCATAGCGAGACGGCTCCGAGAAACTTGCGAAGATGGCGGAATTGCAAGTAGGTGCCCACAGCCAGAAATACACCCGTGGCAATGAGGATGCTGGTTGTTCGCTGGCCAACAAAGGCCAATACAGCAGCGGTTCCCAGAGTGAGCAGCCGGATAGCGGTGCTGATTTGCACTGTGCCTCGGTACTGCTCGAAGGCGCGCTGTGCGCCAACGAAGACGCTCTCAATTGAGCGCAGAAGGATGAGAACACTCGCGATGCGAATTGTGGCGAGGCACTCAGATGGCGGTGTGAGGCTTGAAGCAGCGAAATGGAGAACGGCAAATGGGGCGGCGATCCACACGCAGATGGAAAGCGCTAATCCGAGCACACAATTGATCCCGAGCATGCTATGAATCGTGTGCGGCATTATGTCGAATTCGCCGGTCCCCCGCAGATGGGCTACGCGTTGGATACAGGCATCGCAGAAGCCTGAAGCGATAATGCCGCCAGCACTGATTACAGCTGTTGCTATCATCCATAAGCCGTACTCCGAAGCCCCAAGCCGGTGCAAAACGATCGGCGCGACAACCAGCATTCCGAGGGGATACGAGACGTAGTCCAGAACGCCGTATCCGGCATTTGTGAGGTGCGTTTTCATGCTGCGCCACGCTTGAGGAACAGGACAGCGTTAAATCGGCGCCACAGGACCGGAAGGATTTCTGAAGCGATTTCCTTGCGCGGGTCACCGAGGGCTATGCTCGACCAGTGGCTACGCACCAGAATCAAAAGCGAGGCACTTACGAAAGAAAATGACGAGAGGAGCAAAGTGAGCAGAAGGCGTGGCGGAAAGGATTTCTTTTCCGGTATGCCGGGAGGATCAATCACACTGACAGTGGGAATGTCCTTGGCCTCCTCGATATGAGACAGTTCATACTGCTGCGTGAGGAGCTCGAAAACATTTTCCTGCACGCGCACGCGGCGGTAGAGATCGGCATAGGGGACGGCAAGCCTGGGAAGCTGCCGCAAGGGCGGATAGAGCGCGCCGTTTTCGCTGCCGGCATCGGAACTGGAGTTCGTGCCATGCAAATCTTTTGCAGGCAGAGGGTCTGACGTACCGGTCATCTTGACGAGCTCACCACGCAGGCTCGCAATGCGGGCTTCTGACTCGCGGACTCTCACGTTGCTGTCGCCGTAGATTTCGCGGAGTGACTGGAGGCCGGATTGCTCCACAATGAGTTCTGCCTGCACACGCGCGCCGGCATCGACCATGGCACGCGTCTGCTCCTTGATGTCGATGGCACTGTTGTTGCTTGAGAATTGACTTAGCTGCAACTCGGCGTCCTCAAGAGCCACTTGAACCGCTTGCAGACGCTGGTCGATGAACACGCGCTCCCTATGAGCAGCCGATGTATTGGTCCTCATGACAAGCTGGTTCAACTCATCGAGGTAGCCCTGCGCCAAATTGCGGGCCCGTTCAGGATTTGTGTCCTCCACCTCGATGGTGATAACACCGCTCTTTTTGTTTTCAGTGATCTTCGTAATCTGTGCGAGATGTTTGGCGGTATCGACTCGATAACGCTTGTGATAGATATGTTGCAAATCGAACCGGTCAATGAGATGGCCGGCCACCGTTCCGCTGCGAAGGAGGTCGATGAAAAGGTCGGCAGAAGAGTGCCCACTCGGAAGGGCGCCGGCTAGACTGCCTAGGGCTCCGAGGCTTCCCGAGTGGGCAGCCAGCGCAGCGAGCATCATCGCGGTGGAGCCCTGCTGATCTGGCGGCATAATGCTGGTAACGGACTTGTATTGTTTTGGTATCGCGAATGCGATGACGAGACTGACAAGCAGGGAAATCACTGTGACGCGAGCAAGCAGGTGCCGATCGCTCCAAAGCAATTGCGTGCGATGTGCCCAACGTGGCCACGGAACCCCTTGGAGCTTCTCGTCTCGATCCAATGTTGCGAAGGAGGGATTAGGAATCATGCAGCCCTCCCCCATGCGGCGAGTGTATTCGAACGAGATTCAAGACGCGAAAATGCACCCCAATTTGTTGATCAGGAAAGCCGGCGAATTGGAGAGTAATGATCATCATGCGGTTCATGAGAGCGAGCAAGTTCGTTCGCTGCAGGTGCAAGTTAGAGTGCCGCCGCCGCCACCCCAGCGGAGATTGCGACGGATGCGGCAAGTTGTGCAGTCGCGAGCAAGTTTCTCCAGAACACTGAGCCACCGATGATCTTTTGAGGAACGACGACGACATCGCCTGGATTCAGCCTGGTTGTTAGAACGTCGCCATTGAACCGCCCTACTGAGTGACGACCGACAACAGTGCCATTTGCGCGAATGATGAAGATCTCCTTCCGGTTGGCGGATACGTTCGTGCCCCCAGCATGTTGGAGATACCATCCGGCCGTCTTGCCTGGCGTAACCGTGAGGGCCGTTGCGTTATAGACCTGTCCCGTGACAAGTACGAAACCTGGCTGTTTGGGGACGATGAGCTCGTCACCAGGGCGGAGTTCGATGTCGGCCGATGTGTTGGCCCAGCTTTCGATGTCGGCGCTTATGTGAATCACCATGCGGCCGGTTGGCGGATGGCTCTGCAGATCTGCGAGCACCTGATCCTGCTGGGACTTGACGAGTTGCAGGGCCTCGGCTGGATTCGATCCGGAAACTCCGGGGGATATTCTTGCTGCGGCTGAATTCGCTTTGATCTGACGGACGAGCTCGTCGCGGCTACTTTGTTCGAGTCCTCTAACCTGTGCCCGAACGAGAATTGCGCCCAACGGATACGCAGTAGGCAAAAGACCGCCCGCCCTCTGCAGAACGGAACTCAGATGCTCTCCATCGTGAAAGCCATAGCTGCCGGGATATCTGATCTGGCCACTGATTGTTATTGACTCACCAATGTCGTCCCAATTGGTGATCTGATGGATAGCCAGAATGTCGCCGGGCTTGAGGGGAACCTCCGCACTTTGGTCGGTGCCTGCAACGGCAGCACCGATGTGTATTGTGGCGAGCCTTTCGGTGACTTGATGCCCATCTTCCACCTCATAGCTCGTGAGGTCGGCAGTTTCCAGGAGAGCGTCGCGCTTGAACCCGCCGGCCATGCGCACGAGTTGCGCGGCGGTCATCCCCTGGGACATGGGGTATTGGCCTGGGCGGATCACCTCACCGCGAATTGTCACCGTGGGCGCATCGACCTGGTAGCGCCCGAAGACGCGAATCGTGTCGAAGGGCTGAAGGTTGATGTTCGCATTTGCGATGAGAACGTCCGGGACATTGAAGTCGATGGTCTCTGCATGAAGATCAGGAGGAACGAGCCGGACGATTTCTCCGTGAGCGGCGGGCTCGGGAAGCAGATCCTGATAACTGTGAATCACGTCGCTGAGCCGCATTCCATCGGCGTATGCCATTCGGCCAGGGCGCGCGACGTGGCCAACCAGATACACGGCGCGTTGGCTGTAAGGCAGAATCGGCTCAACTTTGATCCGATCTCCATCTCTCACCTGAAAGGCAGCAAGAACACCCTGTTCTGCATCAGGGTTTTGTTCGTTGCCACTGGGCAGTGATACAGTTTCGCGCTGATGATTGGCATCGATGCGCTCGATTTCGATGTGGCGAAGCGAAGCTGCCGCGGTAAAGCCGCCGGCATCGTCGATTACAACAGCGAGCGATGTGTCTCCGGGCTTAAGTTCGTAGATTGCCTGACGCTTGACCGTGCCTGAAACAGCGACCTGGGGACCCGCGGGTGGCACAAGCAGCGTATCGCCATTCTCGAATGGGGCGCTCCCATTGCGAACTCCATGTAGGAGAAAATCGTAAAGGTCGGCGTTCTCGATGAGCTTTTGCCCACGGTAGTGCTGGAGTCTTCGAAGCGAGCCGACGGCGGTAGGGCCACCGGCGGCGTACAAAGCGCTTAAGGGAGTCGCAAGTGAGCTGATATCGTATCCCCCAGGACGTTGCACGTCGCCAACGACGTAGACACGCACCGAGCGAAGGCCCGAGATCGTGACTGCTACCTGAGCATTTCGATATAGCGGTTTGAGCACGCCATCAAGCAGGCTCTGCACCTTGCCCAAAGAGAGCCCTGCGATTTGAAGTACGCCGGCTTCAGGGAGAAGAATACGGCCGTCACGATCGACAGTCCGGGTAATTGTCTGCGTGATGCCTCCCCACAGATCGATGGTGAGCTTATCCCCGGCGCCGACAATATAGTCCGGGCCTAAAGGTACATCGAGCGGAGTATCGCGACCTGAGATTCCGCGGCTGCTTGCAGAGAAAACTCGATTCACGAAGACATCGGCCCCGAAGCGCTCCAGCCGAACCGTAGCGTCCGGAATCTGAGCATAGAGATCGTGCATCGATTGCAAATCGAGCGGCGTCGGCTGGTGGACGACAACCGGTGCGTCGGTCGAGGCATTTGCTGTTTCCCGGACTCGCGGATTCGATCTTGAACTCCGGCCGCTGCCATCGAGGTGCGTAGCGAAAGGAAAGGTTGCTGAGGCACCATTGACCTCAGTCCCCGGCATGCCTTCTCCCGTGCCTGAAGTCGAACCGAGTCCAATGTAAGTTGCGCCGTCCTCCGAGGATACCGATCTCTGCGCAAAAGGAAACGCATTGGAGTTCGCTTCTCCATTACCACCAGACCTGAAGGATTGAATGTCTTCATCAGATAGAATCCCGCGGGCACGGAGAACGGCTGTAATGCTTGCACGCAGGTTTGCACTTGTCGAAACCTGGCTGTAGAACGCTTGATCGGAGATGTCAGCAGGATCGATCTCGACGCCCTGCTGTTGCATGCGGTCTGCCAGTTGGGACTTCAACTCCATCAAGAGATCGGGATCCTGTTCCAGAATGGAGATAATCTGGTCAGAAGAGAGCGTAATTGACGGCGCAATGCCAACTGACCTCGTCGCAGAGTCGCGAGTTTGTCCGGAGTTTCGTCCTTCATCATTTGCTGTCGAATTTGTGCTGCCGCTCTCGCCGGCTGCAAATGGCATTGTGTTCTGAGCTGGCGCGGAAGCAGATGGAGACTGGGCGTTTAGAGACTGGGCGTTCGCCCCGATCCAGACCATGAAGAGAACTGCCTGCAAATGTACCGCCGCTCGCGAGGCCAGTCGCAGTGGCCGGCTTCGAGTCGCTCTGATTCTAACGGTGGGCGTGGGAAGCTGCGGCATAGGCTTTGGTTCGTCAACTTTGACCGTAGAGAACCATGAGAGCGAACGTGTCATGACGTCGTCAGTGAATTGTCATTGGATTGTTGGCCGCGAAAAGTGCCAAGAACATGTCGTTTGAGTTGAAGCGCTATTGCGCTCAGTTGCCGCTGATTGACTTTCCAGATGAGGAGGCCAAAAGGGAAGCCAAACTTGCACAATGACAGGATGCAGACATTCTTATGACATCCCAGATTGCACGGGCTGCTATTTATTGTTTCGCATGGTTCTTGATGACTTCAGGAAGACAGACTGATGGTTGATGAAACGATTCAAAGAACACTCCTCCGGACAGTTGGCCCCTCCTCGGCCGGGAGACCGCAAGACGCGCTCTTATTCAATATGGACCTGCCGCATCGAAAAACCTTCTTCCCACTCGGATTTTCGGTTGAGATCATCACTAATGAACCGGAAGTACTAGCGGCGGCGGAGGAAAGCTTTGGCCACGTGCGTTCGTTAAGGCGGAGCACCTCATTGAAGATAAGGATAGGTGTGAGTTACAAAGAAGGGACGTGGCTCCCTCCGGAGCCAATGCGGCGTGAGTACAATCATCTCTATTCGCTAGTGGCAGACGTAGATAACCAGGCGCTCCTTGATTTGAAGACGTGCACGAGTTTTGCATGGCTGACCAAGACTGCTGTGGAGAACAGGCTTTATCTCCGATATAACTTCCTCGAGAAAATAGTCTATTTATTGCTTGGCTCTTCGTTTGTTACAGATATACACGCCGCGTGCATTAGCAAGAACGGGAAAGGCATTCTCCTCTTAGGTGACTCCGGGGCGGGCAAATCAACGCTGGCCTACGCATGCGCTCGCGAAGGATGGACTTACACCTCAGATGATACGAGTTATCTGATAAACGATTCCGATGTTCCGCGTGTCATTGGTCATTCCCATCGAGCTCGTTTCCGTCCTTCTGCAAGGTCGCTATTTCCCGAATTGAATGGGCGAGCATTGACTCAACGGCTGGAGGGCAAACCTTCGATTGAGGTTCCGATTTCGGAGCTTCCTGTTTTGCGAACGGCGACGGAAGCCAGTGTAGACTCAATTGTCGTTCTTAATAGGCAATTAACAGGAGAAACTCGAATAATCTCATTGCCAAGCGGATCGGCAACAAAGCTGATGCGCCACGACCTCTATTCCGCAGGCGAGATCCGCGCGAAGCACGCGAGGATACTGGAAGCCCTTTGGGACGTCCCAACATTCGAACTTGAGTATTGCGATCTGCAAGACGGCGTTTGTGCACTCGAGGCTTTAACGCTGAAGGCATGAGGTCGATTCAGAGTTGAGAGAGCTACGATCACTGTTGGAACCTGACCAATTCGCCCCTGGTTTTGGTGGTCGATCGGCATATCGGTCGAGCGATGCTTCAATTATGTCTACGGCGCGTTCAGCTCCATGGAGCAGGCGAAACTGGGACTGCATTTCGACGGCGGAAATGTGAAAGCGACTGTCGCTTAGGACCTTCGTTATGGCTTCTCGAATTCGTTTAGAGGAAAGCCCCCTGATTGGAAGCACTTCGGCAATTTGCAGGCGCTTTAGTCGCACCGCAATTGCAGGCTGATCGTAAGCCAATGGAATTGCGATGATTGGCTTTCCTGCCATGAGTGTCTCAAAGACTGTGTTTGATCCGCAATGCGTAATTACGAGTTGAGCGACCTTGAGAAGCTCAAGTTGAGGGGCATATCCAACAACTACGGGTTGTCCGGGGAAGTCAGCAAAGGGCTCCGGGTCATAGCGATTCCCAAGAGAGATGACCAATTGTGCGTGAAGGCCGTGGCACGCTTCCGCGATGAGCCGAAATACGGATGGTTGGACATTTCGGGTTGTCCCTAGTGTTGCGTAAATTAACGGACGCCCATCGAGCCGGTTCCAGGGGAAAGCGACCGGCGGCCGTGCTGCTCTGCATTCGAATGGTCCCGCATAGTAGAAGTTGCGCGGAAGCGAAGTGCGCGGGAGGTCGAGGCATTGCGGCAATTGTGTAATGTGCGACAAGTGTGGGAATTCGTTTGGAAGCTCGTGAATGGCACCCAGGCCAATTTGCCGCCGATAGCGGTTGAGGGCTCGGCGTATCGGACCACGCATGTGAAGGCAGGATAGCTCCAGGAAGAGACGCTGAACCCACGATAGGTAAGTGGGCGAATACCGGTAGCCAGAAAGCGGCGGGAAGCCGTCCCACCCGAAGATATGTGGCACTGAGGTTGAAATGATGAAATAGGGTATGCCAAGTATTTGGGCTACGGTTGGACCGGTCAATGCAACTTCATTCACAATGAGCGCATTCACGCCCGCACGGGCAAGTGCGGGCGGGGTCTGGTCCAGGTAGGCTTCGACATCGTGAACGATGCGCTTGAGATTAAAGCGCAGTGTGGAGAGTTCAGATAAGACATTGAAATGAGCTTTGGGCGGATGCTTCTGTTCGGAATTCGCTCCTTCCCCAATGGGGATGAACTCCGACCCAGCCTGCAATACGCGCTCTTTGATTTTTGGTTTTTCGAAGAATGTAACCCGATGTCCTCGATGCTTTAGCTCTTGCGCCAACGAAAGCAGAGGAGTTATGTGTCCAGTGCCAGTGAATGGCAGCACTCCAAAGTGCCACCTTTGCTGATCAGTTGACATGCGCAGCCTCTGCGAACACCGATCTGGAGACAATTCTGTTTCCGAGTCGAACTTCGTCCGTGCCCAGCACCGCTTCCGCGGCCTGCAGAAGATGGTTCACTGGCGCGCGCAACCAGCGGGTCACACCGCCAACCAAGAGAGGCTCAAGGTCTCGCCTCGCTGAGTGAGGAAGCCGCTCCAGGATCGACTGCGAGGCGAGGTGAACGCGACCCGCGACCATTACAAATTCCACATCATCCATCGAGAGATACCGTACTCTGTCTGCTGCGTTCAAGTTCGTGTCTCGAACGGCGATCAAGTCTGCGACGCCGGATTCCGTTATTGTTCCGGCTGCATCTTCAAGGCGAAGGATTTGGGCCGGAATGGTTGTCACCATGTCATAAACGGTGCGGGGCGAAATATTGCAGGATTGAATTGTGAAGCGGATCTCATCGAGTAAGTCCCCAACGGCTGTCAAAGGGGAGTCATTCCCAAGAGCCACATGTTCAATCCTGTTCAAAGAGGACATGTCAGGGAGGCTGCCGAAAAGGAAGTAATTCGAGGATGGGCAAATTATGAGTGAGACCTGGTGCGCGATCATGGTGGCGACGCCATCGTTGTCAATGGCGAGTCCGTGAACGAGGACTGTATTTGCATCCAGAAGTCCAAGTATTTCCAATTGCCGAAGCTCGTCTCGCGCCTGTGCGTCAACTCCCTCACAGGCATGGAGAATGAAGGGACGCCCGTTCGGTGTTGCAGCGTGTGCAAGAGGAAGGTTGCCGCCGAGGGCGAGCGAGTGCCCCCAGCCATATTCCTGAACTACGCGTACCGGGAAATCACTCCTTTGCAACTCTGGCCAGAGAGGATTGTGATGACTCACCGTTGTGACACCGCAGAGAAGATTCCTCACTCCGCCCCAGCATAGGCGCACATCTTTGGGTACGGCCCGATGCCTTGCAATAAGATCCGGGAATTTGTTGTGGATATCCTCTCCCCAGTCGATGTAATTACGATAGGGCGGGTCGGCCAACTTGGGGAAAAGCGCAAACTCCAAATGGTCGTGCGCATTGATGAGTCCGGGCAAAACGAGGAAGCCGGTGAGGTCGATCCTTGAGGATGCATTCGCGTTTGATTCATAGGATGAATCATGGATGAGACGTGAGATCCTGCCGGTCTCGATTTGTATGGATGCAGAGATACTGTCTTGGGGACCAATAGCGACACGGGATCCATGAATCGCGATTGTCTGGTCGTGCCTCTCTTCACAAATGGAATTACAGGTTCTCATCCAGTTGCCTTCTGAACGACATAGAGTCGAAACCGGGAAGGCTCGCGCCGATTGCGCAGCTTTGCCAAAATGGGGCGCATAGCCCATTTAAGTCCATAACCCGGAGAATAGATGGTCCAGTCAATCGACAGGAGCTTCTTCAGGGTGCTCAGACGTTGGTCGGTAAGGTACTCCAGACTTTCAATCGCTGCCGAAGCTGTTCCATATTGCTGGAGAAAGTTGGCTTGGCGCTCGGAGATCATTCTCTTGCCGCTCATGTCGGTGGAGTACCAAGGGGTGTCGCTGATGATTACTACCCCGCCTTTCCGAATACATCGCAGTGCTTCCCGCAGAGTCGCCTCGTAATCCTCGGCGTAATGGAATGAGGCGTTGAAGACTGCGGCGTCGAATTGCGCGTCTTGAAAGGGCAAACGGACGAGCTCTGCCCGGCACCGGGCGAAGAACACAGGTAGATAATTTCGATAGCGCACCGCGGCACCCAAACCGTCGCGGTCGTTGGTAAGCAAGTCGATCGCGAAGGGATTGAATCCAGCGAGCGCAAGGCGATAGCTCATCCAACAATTACCGGCACCGAGATCGAGAATTCTCCCGCCGGCAGGAAATCGCGGCTTCAGCACGTGGTGGAGCAGGAAGTCAAAGGTGCGCGCCCTGATGTGCCACTGATGGCTATTCTTTCGGGAGTTATCGGTATAAGGGAGTCCGAGATAAAAGTCATCACTTTCACTGCCGCGGCCTTCTGCATCCCGGATGCGTTCGTACTCTTCGATGAAGCGTGCATAGTGGGCGACTCTTTCGGGCGGCAGAGCATAGAGAATTTCCTGGACGTCTCGCAGCGCGAAGCCGCAATGCAGGCACTCGAACTCAGGAATGCCGGTCTTGCATCGGGGGCATTGCAAGTGGATTCCGAAATGCGTGGAACTGGTGTTGATGTCCGTCTCTGGTGCGCGCCTCGCTCCGTCCACTCCGCTTTCCGTCGCTCGCATCTAGGCACTCCTGGCAGGTACGAGGTGATTCACGGGCGCGATTGTGGATAACGTAGAGGCCGCCATTCGCTCAGGAGCGGAAAGAGCGTCCGCATCCCGGCTCACCGGTTCAAGTTCAATGACTCGGTTCCATAGTGAATCGATCCGGGCATTGCTCCCCAGGTGCCATTGGGGCTTGCTCCAGGAGTCAACCTCCGCATGCAGGGCATCGCGAACGGCGCGATAGAATTCAGTCTTGTAAGCAGCGCTGTACATGATGCAAAGATCGTCGCTGTCGGTCCAGTTGCGTTTATACCCGAGTTGCGCCTGCACCCGTTCGTAGAAGACCGTGCCAGGCAGAGGGTAAGAAAAGGAGATTCCAACGTCATCCGGACGGGTCTGCCGAACGAAGGAAATGGTTTCCTGCAATTCGCGCCAGGTCTCGCCGGGGTAGCCAAATTGCAAAAAAAAGCAGGCACGAATCCCAGCGCTCTTGAGACAGCTGCGAGCAGCTATGACCGAGTCGAGAGCCAATCCTTTGTCCATCGCGTCGAGCACGGCTTGCGATCCAGATTCGACTCCCATCCACACTTCGGTACATCCTGCAGTCCGCAGATGTTGAACTGTCTGCTCAGTCATGAGGTTGGCGCGCGACTGGATCTTGAACGGAATGGCCGCATTCCTTTTCGTCACTTGCTCGGCGAACTCCCTGACCCAGTCGTGATCCAAACCGAAGATATCGTCACCGAACCAGATGTGCTGGGCGCCAACCTCAAACTTGAGAGACCTCAACTCCTCGGCGACGGCCGATGCTTGTCGCAGATGGAACTTATTGCCAGAGATCGGTTTTGCGCACCAGTTGCAGTGGTAGGGACATCCACGGCTGGACACGACATTCATTGAGAAATATCCGTGAGCGTTGAGCCAGGCTTTGCGATAGGGTTCCAAATCGATCAGGTCACGTGCGGGCAGAGGCAACTCAGACCACTTCGCGTTCTTTGCCAGCCGCTGCGGGCTTGGGATGGCCAGGCCGTGTTCATTCAGTCTTACGAGTCCGTCGATTTCAGGGACCTTCGTGCCTTGGAGTATTGATGCGCAAAGTTGTACGAGCGAGTGTTCCGCTTCTCCACAACAGACATAGTCAAAACCGTTCTGAAGGAACAGAAGAGGATTGTCTGTGGAATCAGAGCCGTGTGCGATGGTGATTGCGCCAATAGCGCGTGCCGCTTTCGCAATCTTCCATGCGACCTCTCTCATGCGCGTAAGGCACATTTTCGATAGAAAATTGAAGTCGTCTTCATAGACTGCAACGATTCTAGGACTGTGTTCAGTGAGTAACGCTAAAAACCGTGAATCGGGATCCTCAAGCATTGGATCAAAGGCCGCCACAGTCATGCCATTCTCTCGAAGCGCCGTAGCGGCATAGAGGGTGGCCAGGGGCATGTACGGCTGCATCTTCTGCAATTGCTTTGCATCGTAAGGGAGATGATAGGAGTGCGTTACTAATACATCTACCACGATGCACCTCGGAGATCCCCAGCGGGCTTTTCGATACAAGTGCTGCCCGCTAACGCGCTCAATGCGTTGAAGGTAACCGCACCACCCGGGATATCAAATGCAGTATGGCTCTGTCGGCGAAATCGGTTGTCGCGAAATTGTCAACTCAATGTCATCCCTTGGCCAAGTGAGTTGCGGCGAATGCAAGAGCGTGAGCAGGGGGACCGGCAGATTCAATACAAACGCCGGTAATTGCCGTGCCGCGAGCGGACTGAGACCCGGTTGAAAGCGGCAAAAGTGAGGGATTACCAAGATGACCAAGTTTGTCGCGCTTTGTGGCGAGATAGCGGGCGTAATGCGGATTGTCCTGGACATCTGCGCCGATTCGCTCGACGATTTCAATTCCTGAAGCGAGGACGGCTTGGATTTTGTCGGGATTATTAGTGATCAGCCGGACCGAGTGAACCTTGAGAAGATGGAGGACCTGCACAGCAAGTGCATAGTCGCGCAAGTCGACGGCATGTCCCAGATGAAGATTTGCCTCGACCGTGTCGAGGCCCTGGTCCTGAAGGGAATAGGCACGCAGTTTCTCCATCAGGCCGATGCCGCGCCCCTCCTGTTGCTCATAGATCAACACTCCCGCGCCTTCCTCCGCGATTGCACGCAAGGCCTGATGAAGCTGGTCATGGCAATCACAACGCAGAGAGTGGAAAACCTCTCCTGTAGTGCACTGGGAGTGGATGCGAATCAGGGGAGGGGTGCTGTGGATGTCTCCAAGAATCAGGACAAGGGCAGTTTCCAAACTGTCTCGCCCGGTTATCTTATTCGAGAGCATAGCCTCGAACGCCAGTAGACGGAAGGCTGCCCACCGTGTCGGAAAGTTCACTTCAGCAACTTGCTTCAGTGTCATCAACGTGAAGGTATCTCCTCTGAGGCTGGTGGTGGCATCACGATAACATTCGAGCCCTAAGGGAAAGTTACCTTTCGGGCCATCGGTGAGTGTCGCCAGAGTGTCTCGATGTCGTAATTCAATTGTCCCGTGATGGCAAAGAGATGACCGCAGGGGAAATCGCGCTCCTCGCGTAGATTATGCCTGGCGGTCTACTCAGCAGTGCGGTATCAAAGCGAGTTGCATGGAGGTGACGCGTCAGTTCGCCGGAATTGATAGAGCACATGATCTCCGAAAACCGCCAACGGACGGGAAAGTATCCGGTCGAGTCTCTCCATGGCGGCAAGGAGAAGAGGTCGCTGAGATATCCACGGCTCGGCAGCACTGGGCGGAACCGTTATGCCGATGCCAAGGCGCTTTTCCAGAACAAACCAGGGAGCGAAAGAGCGTTGAAGCACGGCGCGGCGATGATAAACAATGTCGAAGTTCAGATTGGCGAGGCGTGCGGACATTTGCCCTCTCCTAAGACGCCGCAGAACAAGATGAGGTCGACGGCGAAACATTTCTGTCACCATCTCGCCTGGACAAAAGGCGCCAAAGAGTACGAGCATTGCAGGGGCGCCAGGCTTGAGCAGGCGTGCGAGGCCGAGCGCCGTTTGGGATAGGTCGAGAACGCAATTCAGCGGAGCGAAATTAGAGAAAGCGCCATCGAATAGTGGTTCGCCGGCGAAGAGATGACGAGTAGCGAATTCATCCATTTCTTCGGCGGAAGCCACTTCGGCCTGGCCGCCAAGCGGGGCAAGTTTTGCGCGTGCGATGGCTACCATGGCAGGTGATGAGTCGGTGAGAACGACTTGAAACCCGCGCCTTGCGAGGAAGGAGCCATCTTCGCCGGTGCCTCCGCCCAACTCCAGAATTCGGCCACCTGCCGGAAACTCGTTTAGCAGTCTTGAACGTACAGCCCTGCGCTGAGCGGAGACGCTCAGCCACGCACCGAAGCGCGCGTCAAACGCGGGCGCAATCGCATCGAAGGCGCGGGCCGCAGGCCGCAGATCAGCCATCATCGTGCAAGGCGATTCAGGTTTCGCCGCCATTGGCGTAGCTCCCATGCGTAGCGAAGTCCTTCGACAATATGAAACCGCAGTCGTTGAACGACGAAATTGAACTGCATCCGATAACGGCGAAAGCGAACGGAAGAGGTCTCATTTGGAAAGGCATGGATAACGGGAGGGGGCAGCCGCGAAGGCAACAGCGACTGTTGAATGGACCGCTTCACTGGGATGCCCTCATCCTGGAGCTCCCTTTGCAGGAGCAGGTAAAGTTTGCTGCCGGGGAAACTGCCAAGCACAGCTCGGTGTCCGTACCTCTGGCACCAGAGGTGAGCGGACGCGGGGAGGCTGCGGACCGTCCAGCTAGTGAACTCCTCAGGAGCGAATTCGCCTGTTACTTGAGTGATCAGGAGGGTGGCCACTCCCAACCCCAGGGATATGCGCCGATTCTCGCAGGCTGAATGATAAAGACGGCTCCAGAAGTCACTGTCCTCACGCCGAAAGAGCACGTGACGGCGAAACTCCACCAGGTGGGCAGCGCGCATGAACTCGCCACAGATGTGTTTGTATGTATGGAGTCCCTGGCCTATGAATAAGTCAATAGCAGAAAGTGTCGGCATCTTGAATCCACAAAGATCGCGCCATTCGAGACGTTCCAGTGGCGAATGAGGGCGTGATGATGAGGGTTCGATGTGCAATTCCACTGTCCAGGACTGCAGGTCCTTATACAGGTCTTTCAGAGAAATACCAGGTCTTTCGTTTCGCTTGAACTCCCAGCTGTTCCCGCTGATGGCATAGAGCCGGTAACCTCTGCGTTCGAGGATTGTTCGCGCTGCCGGAGCACATTCTTCTCCGACAAGAAAATCCAGATCAAACTGGGATCTTAATCCAGGCCTTGGCACTGAACTGGGCCAGAGGGAGAGTCCTTTCAGAATCGCGTAGCTGAGACGGGAGTCCTGAAACTCCCGCTGAATTGCAATTGATTCGGCAGACATGCCCTGGGTGCGCTTCGTGTTGTCGCTCAGTCTTTGCTGCAGGAGGGTGAGAACGGGTACTGGCAGCAAGTCTTCCCGGCCCAATTCGAAAAGTCGATCAAGGAAGTACAAAGCAAGGCCGCTGAAGTCGAGCCACCGCAGCAGGTGCATCCACTGTTTCAGCGGGAGATCTTCCAGACGTGAGCATTGTTGAGGTAAGGGATCGCAGAAGTGCAGCAATACAGCTTCGCGTATCGGCTGCTCGCCACGCAATGGCTTGGCCGCGATGCGGAATTCGTCTGCAGAAGACGGCGTTATTGTTTCTTCTTTGCAGGATCGCCCGATCAACCTCGGGACGGAAGATTGGCCCTGCGAAGCACGGATGTCAGCATCCTGTGAGAGTGCTTGACTTGAAAGCAATGACAATGAGATCTCACCTCGCGTCAACCGCCTATAACATCCTGCCGGCAGAAAGGACTGCATCGAAGACTAGCTAGCTTGGGGCTCCGGTTTGTCATTAAGGTGCAAGGCGATTGTCACCGCATTGTCAAAGTTGCGTCGATGCTCGCAAATTGTGTCCGGCGCAAGGTTTGTGAATTCATTTCATGCGGCGGTGCTGCAAATGACAATGGGATGACAATGGGGAGACCCGCCAGCGACACACGGACCAGCACCAACCGGTATTGTTACAGCTATGCAGCGGTTGCGACTCATTTAGCCAAATTGTCCAGCGGGAGAATTCTCACTGTCCGGACTGTCTTCGCGCTTGGAAATTTGAGCCAAACGCCGCCGGGCTCATAATGCAATATGAGCAGCGATCATGTTCTTACGGAGGATTAAGCGATGAGGCCCTTTCGGGAACTCGAGACGACTGACCTCACCCCTCATATTCTGCGAGAGGAGCTTGGGGCAAGGGGTTACGTCCTAATTCGAGGACTTCTGCCGCTGCGTGATATCAATCGACTGCTCGGCGAGATTACCCAAGTGATTAATGGAGCGGGCTGGCTCCTTCCCGGTCATGATCCCAATGAACGCATCGCGGATGTCGAGGCTGCTTGCGGCGATCCAGACCCAGGGTTCAAGCGGACCTACCATGAGGTCTTCAATCTCGCCGCCTTTCACGCTTTGCCACATCATCCAGCGTTGCAGGGTGCGATGAAAATGATCGTGGGCGAGCGCCTCCTGATCCATCCAAAGCCCATCGGACGCCTGATCTTCCCGAACTGCGAACGTCTTACGGTTCATGCACATCAGGATTACCGATTCATGGGAGGAGATCCCGAGTGCTTTACTGTGTGGATTCCACTCCACGATTGCCCCGCGGATGTGGGACCACTGCGGATTTTGGAAGGCTCTCACAATTCAGGTTTTCAGAATCACAAGGATGAGAATCTCCATGTCCCAGAGATTCCAGAAGGCGACGTGGTTGGCGGCGATTGGGTTGGCGGAAACATCAACGCCGGCGATGTACTCATCTTTCACAGCCTGACGGTGCACGCCGCATCGCCGAATGTGTCCAAGGAACTCCGCGTTTCACTTGATTGCAGGTTCCAGGACTACAGGCGAGCCCTGAACCCAGCGAATTTGGCGTTTGCAGGAGAGTCGGGTAAATCCTGGGAAAGGACCTATTCCGGTTGGCGCTCCGATGATCTGAAGTACTATTGGAGGGACCTCCCGCTCATGTTCAAGCCCTCCAAATCCGAACTGGAGCAGCTCTCCAAGAGCGCGGAGAATCCTGCGGTGCGGGAAAAATGCGCAAGGATTCTGAGTCAAATAAGCTGACGCACCACGCCATCGCTAGTGCGCAGTTGCCAGAATCTGCTCCGCTCGCAAGTCGAACACATGCGTATCGGTTGAGGAGGGTGCAACGCTCTAAGACCTGAACACCATACTTTGCCAGCTGAACCTCTGGGTGGGAATGATCGGTCAGAAGGTGGACGCGTCGGATATTCAGATCACGCAAGATCTGAGCGCTTATTCCATATTCGCGGTGATCTTGCCGCTGGCGTTCTGGTGCCGCGCCGCCATTCTTGTTGGAATGGAACTGAAGTCTGTTTGCGCCGTCGATGTTTCCGACTACGAAGCCGTTCGAGTTCTGATTAAGGTAGATTACAACTCCGGCACCTTCCTGAGAGATTCTTCGTAAGGAACTCTGAAGATTGAAGGAGCAGCTACACGAAGAAGCGTTCAGTATGCCACCGGCAAAACAGCGAGTGTGTATGCGAACCATAACCGGCTTCTCAAAGCGATCGACATCGCCCAGCACCAGCGCTACATGAGATTCGGTATCGAGATCGGAGCCATAGGCGATCGCGGAAAAATCTCCGAACGCCGTTGGGATTTACGCGGACCCAATGCGACGAACGCACTTCTCATTAATCATCCGATAGCGAATCAAATCAGCAATCGAGATCATTTTCAGACTGTGAGCTCCGCAGAACTCGACCAGGTCCGGTACGCGCGCCATTGCGCCGTCGTCCTTCATAATTTCGCAGATTACGCCAGCAGGCTTCAATCCAGCAAGCCTGGCCAGATCTACGGATGCTTCCGTTTGTCCTGCCCGAACCAGGACGCCGCCAGTTTGCGCTCTGAGGGGGAAGATGTGACCGGGACGCCCGAGATCGGAAGGACTGGTTTCCGGATCGATTGCACATAAGATTGTTTCTGCGCGATCGTAAGCTGAGATCCCTGTCGTAACGCCACGTCCCAGAGCGTCGATCGATTCAGTGAACGCGGTACCGAAGCGCGCAGTATTTTGCCTGGTCATCGGGTGCAGTTCAAGAACGTCAAGGCGTTCGGGCGTCATCGCAAGGCAAATGAGTCCACGGCCGTGAGTGGCCAGGAAGTTGATCACTTCTGGAGTGACCTTTTCTGCGGCAATGGTCAGATCGCCTTCATTCTCACGATCTTCATCATCGACAACCACGACCATCCGCCCGGCGCGAATCTCTTCAATCGCAATTGGAATTTCAATGAACGGATGGCCGTCATTCTGCGGGTCGATGTTGCGGGTGTGAATTGCCATTTCTTCGCCGCTTCGATCATTGCCCAAAAGCTGGCCCGGGAGTGGCCCCCTATTTCCGCAACGTAACGATGGCACATGTACCTGGTTCCGCAACGTTGATGCCTCCGGATGCTGGTATCTCGAATTGCGAATCGCGCGGGCGACGGTAGACTCGGCCCATGCCAGCGAACGATGAACTAAATGGACCTTATCAGTCCATCTTTGGCGAGTTGTAAGTGCACTGTCATTGGATTGTCATATTTGAGTCTTAGGGCTGATATTGCCGTATCCTTGGGTTGTCGCAATCGTCAATGTTTATGAGCATGCGAGAGCGGTGAGGAGGTTCCGGAGATGAATACTCAATGGCTGTGATACAAATCCGGCCCGTTCAGGTCCACTTTGACTCTTCGTTTAAGGTACGTGACCAAAGCGAAAATGCGGTTTAGCAATTTCGGTTTCAATAGGAGGGTACCAATGTTGACAAGCACATCGCTCGGGAACGCGCTGAGGAGTGGCTTGGCAGTAGGTCTGAGTCTAACTCTTTACGGATGTAGCGGTGGATCAGGGAGCACTTCTGAAAACCCGGGCAAGACTCAGGCGCAACAAAGCGACATGGTCATAGCTGGTAGTGAGCCGGGTGTCACTCCCTTCATCTCCTCCGTTAAGATTGCCGGGCAAAGTGCCTCCCACGTCATCTACGTGACATTCACCATCTCTCCAATGGAGAATTCGGTGTCTCAGCCGGTGAGCGTTACCTGGAGCAGGGCTGCCCTGTCTGCCTGCGGCTATTTGCCAGGCGATTTGATTGATCTCCCGGTCTTTGGCCTTTACGCGGGCCATCAAAATCAAGTGAGTTTCGACCTCACGTTCGATGACGGTTCTTTTCAGCAGTTGCCATACCAGATTTCGACTGAGCCCTACAGCGATCCAACGGGTGTTTACATGAATCCAACCATCGTCAAGGCCAGAGCTCCGGGAAGCAACTTGGGATTCAACTTCTTCATACTGAAGTCGCAACTAGGTTCACCGGTGATCGTCGATACGGATGGGCAGGTGCGTTGGGTGGTTCCGGCGGTAGCTTCTGCTGCTGTCTATTTTGCAAACGGGCAATTTATGAGTGGGAGTGAAAACTCCCCGAGCTACACAGAGCTTCGATTAGATGGCACGCAGTCAACACCGCCAATTGATCTTCCCCAACCCTTTCTATCTACGTTCACCCATAACATCGATCCCGGTCCAACGGGCGTTTTAGCTGAGTTCTTCGGGACGGACGATCTTGGCGACAGCATCGCCGATATCGTTGCGGAGATCTCGCCATTCTCGAGTGAGCCCCCGATTCAGACGTTCGACATGGCGGACATACTGACAACTTACATGCGGAACCGTGGCGACGATGCCAGCGCGTTTGTGCGTCCCGGCACCGACTGGTTTCATGTGAATGCCAGTACTTACGATCCGAGCGATAACACCGTCATAGTTTCAAGTCGCGAGAACTTCTTGATCAAGGTAAACTATTCAACTCATGACATCGTTTGGATTTTAGGCGACCCAACCAAGTACTGGTATACCTTTCCGTCACTCAGAGCCAAAGCACTCACGTTAGCCGCAGGCGGAGACTATCCAATCGGTCAACACGCAGTTTCCATTACGTCGGACGGGTACATTATGGTTTTTAACGATGGACTGGGGAGTTCAAATCAACCCGCTGGAGCCTCCGCTGGTCTTTCGCGAACCTATAGCGAAGTGTCTACCTACTCCGTGAATCCCGCTACAATGACGGCCCAGAATGTTTGGAACTTCAATTATGGGCAAAGCATCTATTCGCCAATCTGTGGAAGCAGCTACGAATCACCGGGAAACTCGTATCTGGTCGATTTCGCTACGGCGGGAAACTATAAAGAAGCGCGGCTGGTTGGCCTGGACAGGAATCTGAACGTTGTATTCGATTTTAAGTACGCATCTCCGTCAATTTGCGGCGCGGCCTGGAATGCAATACCTATTTCGATGGAAAACCTACAAATCAACTTGAACTAATTGCATTAATATCAATCGGCTTTGGGAGTTCTCAGGAGCGACCGGGATTCTCGGTGCTGGATTCTTTCAAACGGGGGGCAGCGGTTTCGCTGAGTCTTCAATACGGCGAGTGAGAATGAGTATCATACGGATTACCGAATTTGTTGGAATGTGTCATGTTGTTCTGCCGTGAGATGGGAGCGCTCAGAGTTCCAAGATCGAGGGCGCCGGAAGAGAGACGAAGATGCCGGCTGAGGCCATCGAGGACGGATTTAGGTACGCCTTCGATCCAAATGTGCATCCTGTAGTCGCCTGATGGAATGTTGCGCATGGCGAAAGAGTTATCGGCAGCTGCAATGGAGTAAAGCGGTGTCGAAAGGGCTAGAACGACGGCACTCATTTCCGGGTGGATATCGCAAAAGATGTAGGACAACCCTTCGTGTGAAAAGGTGACGGACCGGCTCGATCCAGCCTCGTAAAGGCCGAGGTCGAATCGCTTTCCCTCAAAGAGCGAGAAGACATTGTGAAAGAAAGGATCGGCGTTTGGAAAGTCTACGACACTACCTAAAGGGATAACCTGCAAATGAGGAATGAACGTGCGATTCTTCTGCAACAGGGTGTAGTGTCCATGAGGAGTGAAGGGAAGCTTGTCAGTTCCAGGAAGAGGCTCCAGCCAAACCACGGCCGGTACCGCACTTTGGCTTCCCGGCATAGAAGAAACAACGCGAAGGTGAAGTTCCGCCGTCGACTTCACAGGCGGATGATCCTGCGCCGAGTTGAGCCCTGACGCCGAGACCAGAGTGCAGAATATCCATGCTTTGATTGTTCGTCTTTTCATCAGAACTTATATCCTGCGCCCAGGCCGATGATATTGCTTTGAGCCGGAAGACCAACAATGGGTGAACTCTTGAGGCGTCGGTACTCCAGTGAGAAAAGCAAGTATGCGCTGGGGGCATAAATCACATTGCCGGTAAAAGTGCGATTGACAGTGAGATTTTGATACATAGTACCGCCTGTGACAATGTAATGCCTCATTTCGCCGGCGAAGACATTGTCCATCCCGTAAGCGGCATTGAATTCCAAACGTTCATTGAACTTCTCTTTCAGTTGAGTCCATCCGCCCACATCGTCGAGAGCGCGGAAGTAGTATCCGCCAGTAGTTGGATTGGCCTTGTAGGCGAAATCCTTGTAGGCTCCTCCGCCAAGGCCGCCAAGTCCCAGGCCGCGATAGAAACTTCCGCTTAGTTGGAGGCCTGCAAAAAGGAGCAGCCGAGTATCAAGTGTTCCCGCCCAGGAATCGAAGCTGCGGTTCAGCGAAGTGAGGTGGGGTGCAAAATATCCTCCTAAGCCGATATGACTGCGGTCAGCGTCTCGGTCTGATCCATATAGAGCAACGCGCGCCTCAACGCCTGGCCTGGAGCTTTGTTCCGCGCTGCTTGGCGACGCTGCCGTTGATGCACCAGAAGGTGCAACAACCGGGGTAAGCGGGGCATCTCCGGCATCGATTAGAGCAGCCTGTATCTGGACGCCGCGTAAACCGGAAGGTTCAAGATTCACCGTGACCCCTCCCTGGGGATTCCAGGTCCAAAGATTTCCGGACCAGGCGAGAGGCGGCTCAGCGACGGCCGTTAGAGAAGTTGGCGATTCGGGGCTGATGATCGGGTGATCCAGAGAGAAGAAAGCCTGGATGTGGTCCCATTGCAGGCCAGCGTGCGCAGTGCGAAGTCGTAGCAGTGTGGAATTCACGTTGTAGTAACTGGGGTAACTTGTGGTCGAGGTGTTGATGGCGGGGCTACCGGAGAAATCGACCCTGAGATCAGCAAAGCTGCTTGCGCCGAACAGATGAGGGCCGCGCGCATCAATGCCGAGTATTGTTTGCCGGACAGAAGCTCCTGCACTGCCTGGACCGGCAAGGGCTACAGTGGGCGTTGCCGCCATATCAACGGCGCTCGTGTTCACAAATCCGTTCAATAGCAGCATCCCGGTGACTTTAATCGGATACCTGGATTCGGTTTCAACTTTTGTTTGTTCGTGCGTTTCGATCTGCGACTCTTCAACAGCCTGACGTTCACGAATATCCCGGGCTGCGGCAGCCAGTTCTTCTGGCGTGCCTGAGGCAGAGGAAGGGGCGGTAGAAGCCGATTCATAAGGCGCCGGAGATGAAATAGCTGCACCACCCTGCACCATCTGACGCCGTAATTCGCTCAACTCCTTGCGCATTTCCTCCAATTGGCTTTGCGACTGCTCCAGCTGCGCCTGGGTACTGGCCATGGCATCGCTCAGCTTCTGGATTTGCTCTGACAAGCTCGCGTGGTTTGCCGACTGCGCGTGAGAGTTGAATGCTGAAGTTGCGAGAGATGCCAGCAGGAGTGGCGCTACCATCCAACTAATGCAGGGGCCAGCGCCAGACTGTCCAAAGCGATTAAGGCTGAACATTTTCATCGGGAATCACCTGCTCGTGGTGCTCGGGTTCTGGCGCGCTCGTTTGTCCTTGTACTGGAAGCGCGCGTGCCACCTTCATCTGAAAGATTGTTTCACCAGGGCGACTGCCAAGCAGAATAACCTCTCCTCCATGCTCTACCGCGATACAGTGAGCAAGAGTGAGACCGAGTCCGGTACCCTTTTGTTTACCTTCGCTCACAAAGGGTTCGAAGAGATTTTTGCGGATACTGGCGGGAACCCCGGGGCCGTTATCAATTACATTGACAATGATTTGACCGTTCTGCGATTCCAACGTCACTGCTACATAGGCTCCTGCTCCGAGAGCGCGCGCCGACTGGCAGGCGTTGAGTAGAAGATTAGAGATTGCTCTTTCGATTTGCTTTCCGTCGACCACAGCAGTCATCTCCGCGGGCTCGCCGCAATGGGAAACCAACGTCACCCCTTCTGCGTCGGGATGTGCGCGGACGAGAGCTGTTGCGCGCTCGAGCAGGGCCGCCATCAACTCAGGCGTCCTCCGAATGCTCGTGCCAGTGCGGCTGAAGATGAGCAACGACTCTAGCATGTCTGTTGTTCCAATTACTGCCGCCCGGATGTCCGAAAAGATTTCTGCACGTTCTCTTGGGGAGAATCGATCGGACGCGAGAAACTCGGCGTTGGCATAGATGGCAGCAAGGTAGTGGCGCAGATCGTGGGAGACCGAACTCGCCATTCTGCCAATGGTCGCCAGGCGCTCCGACTCAAGGACAGCACGATTCGCCTTGTGGATCTCACTGCGCACCCTTGCGAAGGCCGTGCTCAGCTGCCGCACTTCCTGAGTGCCATGGCGTGGCACTCGATATGCTACATCACCGAGACCAAACGCCCGGACGCTTCTGGAGAGCTCTTCAAGCGGTCGCGTCAACAAGTGCGATATAACGATCATCAGCGCTGTTCCAGACATGAGCGCCAAGAGACCGACAATCAGCACCATTCGGTCAATTCGGCTGATAGATTGCTCCGCCGGCTTGAAGGACTTGAGAACGACCAACTGCAAGGGAGATGTGGCTGCCGCTGAGAGGTCCTCGGTAGCGGAGAGAAAGCGCGTATCGCCGAGCGTAACGGTTGCCGGTGCACGGGACATGCCGGAAAGCAAGCGCGATTGCCGTGCCATATTGGCTTGCAGGGAGGGATCAAGCGTACTAGCCACAATCTGGCCGCCAGTAAGAAAGGAAGCCTCGACACCCGTAGGCTCACTAATTTGCCGAACAGTGCGCTCGATGGAGACGCCAATGACGAGGTATCCAAGCAGCGTTCCTTCCTGATCGTTGCCGAAGTAGAGTGGGCGCGATGCACAGGCATACAGTGAGCCACTGTCGATCAAGTAGTGCTTGGCAGGAGAACCTAACAGAATCTTCATGCCCTGGCGAAGTGCGAGGTCGGCAGAGGGGCTTTGCGTGTAGGTGGCTACAATGCGGCCACTCGAGTCGGCGAGCACAAATAGATCCGCGCCACTGAGGCGCCAGAATTCCGCAGCCTCGTTCTGAATTGTAAGGTCGTCCCCGCTAGTCATTAACGCCTTCAAGGTGGGCAAGTTGGCAAGAAGGGCATTCTCACGCTCCAGCGCTTTCAGCCTTTCAACCTGAAGGTTGTCGAACGTGGTGACCGAATGATCGAGATCCTGGGAAAAATTGTCGGTTACCTGATTGCTCAGCTGGTGGCGAATAAGCAAGAGGCTGAGGCCAGTCACAACCGCGATGACTAGAGCCATTGCGACTACGAGAAAAACATGCGTTCGAATGCCTTGATTGTCGCGCACACCTACTGCTTCCGCGGGGGTCTCGTTCGTGGGGAGAGGGCCGAGATCATCTTCATGGGACAAATTTGTATCCAGCTCCGTAGATGGTGAGCAGATGCTTGGGATTTGTCGGGTCCGGCTCCAGTTTCTGGCGCAACTTCAATATTTGATTATCAACGGTCCGCGTGGTCGGATAGAAGTTGTAGCCCCAAACCTCATTCAGCAAGACATCGCGTGTGAGCACCCGTTCTGGATTGTCCGTGAAGAATTTCAGGAGCTTGAACTCATGAGCTGTAATGACAACGGGGCTTCCGTTCCGGCGGATGGTCATCTTTCTAAAGTCGACCTCGCAATCGCCAAAACGATAAATCGTTTGTGCGACCGGCTTGCGCTGTCTGCGAATGGCCGCCTGCACTCGAGCAGTGAGCTCCCTTGGACTAAAGGGTTTCGTGACGTAATCGTCTGCGCCCAATTCGAGAAGGAGAACCTTGTCCGCGACTTCGGAGATTGCGCTGAGCACTATGATCGGAGTCTCACTGGAAAGTTGCTTAAAGGTCTTGCATAATTCACGTCCGGAGATACTCGGAAGGATCAGATCCAGAACCACAGCAAGCGGCTGCTCACGGCGAAACATGTCGAGCCCTTCCCGGCCGTCGCCTGAAATAAGAGTGGAGTAATGCTCAAGGGAGAAAGTTCTCTCAAGCGTCTTCTGCATGCGGGGATCGTCCTCGATGATCAGGATAGTGCCGAAACTCATCGGGGGCGGGACGTCGTTCTGAACCTGAGCTACCAAATCCGTGGCATTGACCATATCAGGGGGCCTCTCCACCATGATTGTCCTCGATTCAAGTCCAATTCTGTAAGGAATTTAGCAGAAATTACATTCAGATGACAATTAGATTTAGGCAGGGTCGAATCTGATCCGGTCCCGAGTGTCGCGCAAGATGGGTGTAACCCCGGAAAAGCGGCATGCTTTGCGGTCCGTGACATTGTCCACCTTGCACGTGAAATTCCCCGATCGTCACGGGAACACCCGGGTTGACAGCTATTGGCAAGAATCAAACAAACTGGTGACAATCGAGTGACACTTCCTCCTGCCCTGCTTGGCCAAATGGGATTGAGTCCTTATGAGCGATCTTGCAAGCCTCAGGAACGACTGGGAAACCCTCGCCAAAGAGGATGCTCTTCATGCAATTCTTACCGACGAAACGAAGGTGGGAGGAAGGTGGAATGTCGCGGAGTTTATGGCAACCGGGATCGCCGAGATCGAAATGGTGATGCAGTACCTAGCCGGGCTTGGCCGTGTTCCAGATTGGAATGGAACGGCATTGGACTTCGGTTGCGGTGTGGGACGGTTGACCCAGGCGCTGGGGCGACACTTTGTTTCATGTGTAGGAGTGGATATCTCTCAGCGAATGGTAGAAAAGGCTGCGTCAATGAACCAGATGGCGAATTGCCAATACCTAGCCAATTCAGGCGCCAAGCTCCCGTTTCCGGATGCAACATTCGCGTTCATTTATAGCAATATCGTTCTGCAACACATTCCCAGGCGGTTTGCGAAGGAGTATCTGAGTGAATTCGTGAGAGTGCTTTCGCCGGGAGGAGTGCTGGTATTTGGGGTTCAGGATTCTTTCGCAGCGCCAACGCTTTCATCGCTTGCGATAAGGATCCGGCATATCCTACACCTTCGCTCCAGAATCAAAGCGTTTCTCAAAATTGGTCCTGGAGATATGCAAATGCATTGCCTGCCGAGGAGAGTTGTGCTGAGCGCACTTGGGCAGGCGAGAATCCTGGACATCCAATTCACCAATACCGCGGCGAAGGATTTCAATGGCAGGCTCAATTTTCTTCCGCAGGCGCCCGCGTCTGGGTATATTGGCAAACAGTACTGCGTCGTGAAATAAGCGCGCTGCCGATCTTTTCAACGATGATTTTGGGGTGAGCCCGGCGGGAGGTATTTACCGCGGACCAAGCAGTGGATACATTCAATCTGTCGTTTGTCTATTGATTAAGGAATGATCCGAAGAAAGTATCGGCAGTGAGAACGACGCAACTGCCGCAGTTTCGGGGAATTCCGCCTGCCGGTTGCGTGCCTGCTCTATCATTATGCTGAACATCACAATTGCCCACATTGGAAGCGACAGATCAAATCGTTCAGTGTCAGCAGTTCCCCGTACCAGGACAAAAGCCAAGAAGGCAAACAGGAAGGTTCGGAAAGGTCCAGACGGCAAGCTACGAATATGCCTAAAGAAGCTGCTGTAAATCCCGAGAAACATCAAGGCTCCAACAACTCCGTAGGCGTAGAACTGCTGTAACAGTTCATTGTGGGCATGAGCCGCCTCAAATTGATCTGAGCCAAATGGCGGAATGACTTTCCAGACAGAATCGAAGCCATGCCCAATCCACGGTTGCTGCAGTGCTTCCGCCAGCAGGTATGCCCAGATTCCAATCCGCCCGGTCAATGTGGTTGATTGACTACCGGTACTGGTGTACGCGTCAAAGTAAGAAGACAACAGGCCCCATAGTGCCGCAACGGCGGCCGCGGTGGTAAGCGCGGCAAGGATCTTACTCTTACGGCTTATCGACCTGTCTGTGAAGAGCAGGAATCCTTGACTGACGAGAAATGCAACGATTGTCGTCTTGCTGAGAGTGCGAAGCAGCGTAATCCCGAGTAGGAGGGCATGGTAGCTGAGCTTCCCCTTTCTTTCTCGCATGCAATATTGAGCGAAGTAGAAGGCAAAGCCGCAGAGATAACCGATTTGATTCGATCCCAAGAGTTCTTCATCCCCAAGGCGGAGGTCGGATTGCGCGGGCATGATCCAGGCGATCACGGCGATCAGGCAAGCGCCCCACACATACCCCTCCATTAAAGGATGGGTAATGCATTTGAGTGGTTGAGCCTGAATCATCAAAACCACGATGGCCACGTCCGCGGCCATTCCACACCAGTAAGCGATTGATGTTGTCGTAGATGCCGTGCTACTCCACGCTAGACTGCAACAGGAAAATCCAAGGAACGCAATTACCCATGGCACAGCGGGCAGTTCCGTCAATTGCTTCAATTGATAGCGAACTTCTCCTAGCGTGCAAAATGAAACGCAGACTAAGAGCAGGAAATCGAAGGCTAGACTAAGGGCTGTACCGGTCCGTGGATCTGTACCGAGAATACGAACCGCCAAAAGCATGATGAAGAGTCGAAAAGCGAAATAGAAGCCGACGACAAACGGAAGGGCCGTTGGCGACGACGAAGGGGGAACGATCCTGTTCTCGGAACTTTGAACGTCATGAGGCATGTGCTGCTCACAAGGACTGCGGCTTGGGGTATTACTTCACCGACTCTAATCCCAATCCGGTCGAATGCATTTGCTTTTCTCCAAGGCGCATGATTGATGTTCGATCAACACGCATCAATGTGTGTACATTTCAGGGGTTCCCTGACTGCCGGCAGGCGGCAGGTGGCGCAAGTACACTACGATCGACCAGAGTTCTTCGTCGCTTAGAATTCCCTTGGAGCCAGGCATGCCGGAGGGCGAGATTCCGTTATCGAGAATCCATTTCAACTGTCCATCTGTGTAACGTTGCACGTCAGGCGAAGCAAGAGAGGGAATTGGCGGCGAAATGTGACCGACAAACGGAACACTGCTATTCTGCGCGTCCATGCCGTGACAGGCAACGCAGTAATGCGAAAATGCCTCCTTGCCGTCGGCGCGGGTTTCAGGAGTGTCAGGCAGAGGGTTCTTTTCCTTTTTATTGCCAATGAAGAAATGGTGTTTCGCAAATGTGACTGCTCCCGTCTCGAGCTTTCCCGGGGGTGTTGCCCGGCATCCAGCCAGTCCGGCCAGCACGAGCGAGGCAGTCATATTGAATAACCTCCGCATGTCTAGTCCACCACGTGCAACGTGATTTCCATTGAGCCGTGACCAGAGCCGCAGAATACGGAACAATGACCGGTGAAGTCTCCGGTCTTGTCCGGCGTAAATTCCACTTGCACTGTTCCACCAGCCTTTACCTGAAGATTGATTCCGAATTCCCGGAAGCGAAGCCCGTGGCCTACATCCGTGCTCTTCAACACAAGGATCACTTGCTGCCCCTTCTTTACGGTGATCTCGTCAGGCGTGTAGACAGATCGTCGGGCAGTAATCTCAATTCGCTGCGGCGCGGCCTGAGCCAAGACCACAGAGGATGGGATGGCCGCCGTCAGCATTCCTACGCATAAGATCAGCAGCCTGGATTTCTTGTTCATTTATTCTCCTGAGTAGACTACAAAAGTTTCTTGGGGGAGAGCGCTCCGGCAGGGAATCGTAATCGCTTAAGGATTGAGGAACCTAAGGAGAGCCTTGTAGTCGGCATCTCCGAGTCCAGCGCGAACGCCCATATGCCTGGCGATCGAACCGGAGATGTGCGGCGAAAATCCTTCAGGTGTGTTGTGGCACCGGGAACAATTCTGGTTGAAGACCTGCTGTCCTCGATCTGGATTGACAGTGCGAGTATCCTGAGGTTTCGTGCGTTGTTGGCTCTGCTGCGCCGTGTCTTTCATTTGCGCGAAGGTTGCGGTTCCAGCTATCACCACGCAGCCCAGAATCAATGGTCCAACAAACTTCATGTTTGCTCCTCGTCGAAAATCACGCTGCACGAGCCAATTGGAGGACCCGCAGCTTTATGAACTCAAAGCCAATGCACAAAGGTTTTCAAGGCTTCTGCAAAACCGCATCTAAGTTGCCTAAGCACACCGTAAGGAATTTGCCGGCAAGACATGTCATTGGACAGTCTTAAGGTTGTCATCAGATTGTCGTCTTAAATGGCAGCGAGGTAGGTCGGCGCGCGTGACGGTGTTAGCAGCCTGTGGATTAGGCTCTCGGGTCGCGCGCTTTTGTTTTTGTGCATTGGTTCGAGGTCACTCATACTTTTATGGCTTCAATGACAAACGGATGACATTTCAAAGACTGACTCCTGACATACCTGATACCAGAACGAGGGTAGGCTAGTGAGGTGAGGACCCGATCGCCCGCTCGTCATGGATCAAGTTCTGAGAGAGATGCTTGCGCTCCAGCTGCGGCAAGGTGGCGGACGGCGCTCGACCTGCTGCGATATCGGCAACGGATTCACTTCCTGTTTTTGACATGGGCAAGGATTGCTGTTGGCCTTTGCGATCTTGCGCTGGCTGCTGCAATGTACCTGTTATTCATGCTTCTCCAGGGGCGCGCGCTAGCGCATGAATATTGGTGGATGCCCGAGACGATTCTCTCGGCGGCCATCGCAACGTCGATTCTGGTTGTCATTCGGGCGACCACGGATGTGTATTCGTCGCGATTCGTGTTTGACAGCATCCAGAATCTCTACAACGATTTCCTTCTTCGGCTCTCACAGGGTTACAGCCAGATGTGCTGGCTCCGCTTCGCCGAGCGAAACCGCAGTGAACTCTCGAGCCATGCATTGAATACAGCCCGGGAGGCTGCCGATTTCTATCATCGTTGCATTGAACTCGCGGCGAGCACTCTGACTATCGTTGTGATGACTTGTGCTCTGGTCTATCAGAGTCCAATGTCAGCCATTGGCTTTGGTTGCGCACTAGCGATGTCTTATGGCATGCATCGGCTTTTCATACGCAACAAGGTCCAGGAGGCCGCCTCGAACCGGGAGAATTCGCTTCGCGTACTTCATAGAAGCCTGGCGGATTTGTTTTCGGCCGGAAGGGAGACTCGCACCTACAGGAATCTCAGGTTCTTTCATGACCGGATTCGGCGGCACGCAGACGGTATGGCTCTGAGTAATCGGCGCGCCGTATTTCTTCCCCAGGTAACGCGAATCATTGCGGATCAAGGGACTCTGCTGCTGTTTCTGTTTCTGATCGTTGCACTTGAATTGCGGCAGGGGGATACGCGTCAGCTACTCTCGATGCTGGCATTCTATTTTGTGCTCTCTCGGCGCCTGCTTCCGCTCGTGAGTCAAGTCTCACTGATCGCCGGTCAAATGGAAAGCTCTTACGAGAATGTCAAAATCGTCGATCGGGAGCTGATGGAATGTCATGAGCACGGCACGACCAAATGCCTTGCGGCTCTGCCGGCTCCGGGTCTCGTTGTGGAGCTGAGTCACGTGAGATTCCGATTCCAGGAAGGCTCGCCCATTCTGCATGACGTAAACCTGATCATGCGCAAAGGTGAAACGGTCGTTCTGCGAGGGGCTTCCGGAGTTGGCAAGAGCTCGCTTCTCGATCTGATTGCTGGAGTCTTGTTGCCCGAGAGTGGCGCCATACGGGTCGATCGCGCCGGCATAGCCTATGTGCCGCAAGACGTTCCTCTGCTTGACGATTCAATCAGGAATAATCTGCTCTTTGGATCCTCGGAGAAGAGCGAGGATGAGTTGATGAGGGCCTTGGCGCTTGCAAGGTTGTACGATTTTGTCGCTGAGCTACAGCTCGGGCTGGATACAGGCGTAGGCGACAACGGAATCTTACTCTCCGGCGGAGAACGGCAGAGGCTTGGCCTTGCGCGAGCGATCTTGCGCGGGGGCCAGCTACTTCTTTTGGATGAAGCAACTTCGGCAATGGATGAGGAGAACGAGCGCCGGGTTCTCGAAAATCTCAGCGCATCCGAGATAGCTGTTTTCTTCGTAACGCATCGCCTCCACACGTATCGGTTTGCTCATCGGGAATTCCGGCTTGAAAGTGGTTACCTGGTTGAGGTGTCGCAAGCAGGGAAATGCGACGGGCCTGTTTCGTCACAACAATCGATTGACCGCGAATGTGGCAAGCTCCTGATAGCCAGAGGTTAGTCCCCGAAGAGAAGTCACTGTGAGTCATTCTGAAGAACGCCCGATCTGCCGTTGGACGGAGCGCATGGTACTCGCCTTGCTGACGCTCTTCATGTGCATTCACACGCTCCCGAAGGCGTGGAAGAGCCTGATTACCGACTTCCCAAATCTCTACTTATCTGCGCAATTGGCACATCAAGGCTACGACACTTCACGGATGTACGAATGGATTTGGCAACAACGGGAGAAAGATCATCGAGCGATTCAAGTGAGGGTCATCGGCCTGATTCCGGTCACACCCATTTCCACCTTGGTTATCTGGCCGCTCAGCGCGGTTCCGCCGCTTACGGCCAAGCGTATATGGATTGTGCTCAATCTGATGCTGCTGTTCCCGATCGGATGGTTCTTACATTCCATGACTGGATTGGGCTATCGGCGAATTGCATTAGCGTTTGCACTGTGTTTCCCGTTGTATAGAAATCTCGAATTTGGCCAATTCTATGTGCTCCTCCTGCTGCTGGTCACTGCTGCTTGCTGGGCGTATTTGCGAGGTCTGGATGCGCTTGCAGGTTCACTGGTGGCAATTGCAGCGGCCTGTAAAATCTTCCCGATTCTCCTTTTTGTCCTCTTGCTTCGACGCCGAGCCTGGCGGGCGCTGGCGTGGGGCACAATTACGGGACTCGCCGCAGTTGCGTTGTCTGTTCTCGTATTCGGCTGGAATGTCCATCGAACCTATCTCGATGAGGTTCTTCCCTGGGCGTTGCACGGCGAAGCGCTGCCGCCCTACCTACTTACCGCCTCGATTTCAGGCCTACTGCATCTTCTGTTCCTGCCTGAGCCGCAATGGAATCCAAACCCATGGCACCCCTCCGTGTTGTGCTATGCACTCTTGTTGCCAGCCTTGCAAATGCTCGTCCTCGCTCCTGGGATTCTGATCGTCGACCGGAAGGATCGCATGCCAGAACGCATCATGCTGGAGTGGTCAGCCCTGCTGACGGCAACACTCGCAATCTCCACGATTCCCACTTTGTATAACTTTGTGCTCATGGTTCTGCCGACGTGCGTTGTGAGCAGCATATTGCTTCGGCGCCAGCGATACGTGTTAGTCGCAGTTATACTGGTTACATTTATAGTGATAGGGCTACCCGTACTGGCCTCCCCGAGGTCAATGGGGCTTGCGATTCTGCTGTATACTTCGCGACTTCCGTTGATGATGTGCGTGCTCGTGTGTATCTACTGGTTGCTATGGATTGACCGGCCGGCGAAGGGTTCTGCTCTAGATTGGTCAAGACTTGGATGGGCTGCTTTCATGGTTGCCACTGTGGCATTCAGCATTCGGTCCACTTTCCTTCGGGAAAGCGCAGTGCGGCAGGAATACGCCTTTCGTCTGCCGGTCCAGCCCCAAGGATATCTCAACGCAGATCCACAAGCCGTTGGCGCGGAGGTTCGCTATATTGCGTTTACGCTCGATGGATACCACTTGATTCCGCAGGAACCTACGGAGGAATCTAGCGCCGACGATCTCTCGTTTACCAGTGGCTCCGGACAACTTTGGGTTGAAAGAGCAAGGGATTCAGGGTCGGTGATCATAAACCTCAGGGACAAATCGGCGCCCCGCATTGATGACGCGCGGGATCCAAAGATATCCGTTGACGGCAAGAGTCTAGCGTTTGTGCGCGAGGATCATGGCCGGGGACGATTAATCGTACGAAACGCGCTCCAATCGATGACCCCGGTTGACGTAGCGCTCACTCCTACCTCATTAAACGTCTACGAAGCGACCTTTCTTTCCGAGGGAGAATACGCGTTTTCGGCGGCGGCCGTCGGGGGAGCACCGCAGGTCTATCTCACCGATGCGACGCACAAGAATGTTGCACTGGCTCTCGGTGAATCCCGCTATCCAGCGTTGTCACCCGATGGGCGGTGGCTTGCATACAGCCGCCTCGAACATGGCGCGTGGAACCTCAGTCTGCGCGATGAGAGAACGGGCGCAACGCGGCGAATTGGGGATGTGCCCTGCAATCAAATTGAGCCGAGTTGGGATGTCGACTCGAAGACGCTGGTTTATGGCACGGACTGTGGACGAAGCCTGTGGTTTACGGCCGTTGCACGCCGCAGAGTCATTCCTTGAGGTGAACAATCGTGTGACATGCCGCTTGCCGGGGTGTCGAGAACTGGTTCGCTTATTGTGCTTTGCCCTTCCAGGCCGGGAAGAGGAACCGGTAGACGATGCCCGTCTCCCAGATATTCACATTGGTTGAAGAGAACTGGCGCGAATAGCTGGTTAGTATTCTCGTGTTGTGAGGCAAGTCATAGTCGATTCCGAAGTCGACTCGTTGCGTGTTCACGGAGGGCAGGCTATCGCTGGCGGTTGTGTTTATCCGGAAGGACTGCTGGATGCGAAATACCGGCTCAAAGCGTCCAACCCAACTGTCGAGGCCGCCAAATGCCTGGGTTCGATAGTCCGCTTCTACCCAATACCCTTGTGCGTGGGATCCGCGCGCAAATTCCGAACGCAGGCGAAAGGCGGTATCTTTCGGTTCCCACCATACATGCGCTCCATAGAAATTCTCGTGCGTGTTCTGCAGAAGGCGGTCGTAGGAAAAGCCGATTTCGAGCCGATCCTCCGGCAGGTACAAGCTGGCGCGTCCGCCTGAGGAACGTTTGGAATTGAATTGCATGTTGCCGCTACGGGCAGAGAACCATGCGTTGTAACTTAGGGAGTATTTGTCGCGAGAGATGGCGGACCCGCTGAGCATGCCGCCGACTCCTGTGCCCGTACCCATGGTTCCAACGCCGGCAATCAGAGGTCCATCCTGCACGTTGCCAATCCAAATGGGCGAGAGGCGGTCATTATAAGTGTTGAATGGCAAAAGAAAACTTCCGCCAACAACTGTCAGATGTGGCGAGGCGAGGTAGTCGCCCTGGAGATAGATGAGACTAGCGACATGCGTGTGATCGTAGCCAGGCTGGCCATTGCCTTTGGGCGAGAAACTTTCCAGAAGAATTCCGCGCGACTCGACGAGAAGATGTTTGCCGATTGGCGCCGCCAACAGCGGCTCAATGTGGGGTTGATAGGTTGTGGCTCCGCCGTGAGTCCTTGTGAAGAATCCGACGCCACCAGAAAGCAACGGCGTATCTTGCGCGGTACCGTGCTTAGCTGCGCTGAAGATGGCCAGAGCGCAGACAATGATCAGTGGCTGGCTAACCAATCGGACAAAAGGTGTGCGAACAATCGCATTCTGCATAGGTAAAACGTAGAGAAAAGAGATCTCCAGTGTGTCTCTGGATCGTCTACTCATTGTCAATTGATTGTCATCCTCGATCCGGTCGATGACGTTTTGAATTCCGATAATCTGTTCGCGAGTGGAAAGGTGAAAGCCGGCGGGCCGGAGCAATTCGCCTACTTAGAACAAGTAGCCTCCTTACAACAAACACTTCGCTAACAGACCTTTGGGGTTGGCCTCGAAGATGAAGACGACGTGGATGGTATCGACGCCAACCGTGTTGTCATCTGCGTGAGCTTCGGCGATCACGGCGTGCACACGGTCGTAGACGTCCACGGCCTAACCGCCTTAGTCTTTCGTCCGGCGCCCCACCGGCGTATCCAGATTTTACAGCTGTGTGTTTGTATGAGAGGACAAGGTTTATGACCGTAGTTGTCGGTGGACCTCGCCGCAATGGCTTGCTTCATAATTTTTGAATTGCATTTAAATATAGCCATATGTTTAGGTACGTGACGGTGCACGAGAGGCCCCGCGGCTTAAAATCCGCTCATCCACTCAACTGGAAAGAATTTCGTCAGCGCGGGAGCAGGAGTGTTCCCACAATGGGGTTCCCAATTGAAAATGACTGAAAGCTATCTATAAGACTCAGAATGGCTTATGCGACTGAAGCACCAGCGAGGGAGAGATTATTCTTACCTGATATTGCGCTCTGCGATGCAAAGGCAATTCTCAGCCGTGCGTCCGGATCCAGGTGCAAGGAACCAGCCAGGTATTTCACTGTCCAATTCGGTTTCGGCATCGCCTCCTTCGCCGCGGTGGCCGGGTCGGTTGGAAGCGGATTTCTTTGGCCGTCTGTTTTGGCGGGCTTTTGGCAAACGGCGATCTCTGCAAACAAGATGACACAGAGGATTGTCAGAGGAGCACGCGTAAGTCGTCTCATGGAGTCACCGCCGTGCCGACTACGGCCTCAAGCTGTGCGAGATTCATCAGGTACGCTGCGAGTTGACGGTAAGCAAGCTGAGTTGAGCGGTATATGCGCTCTGCATCGAGAAAATCGAGGATCGAGGCGCCTCCGCGTTGGAAGGAAAACTGTTCAATATCCAGAGACTCCTTCGAGTTCGACAGGTATGTCTGCTCATAGAACCGCACACGTTCACGGCTGGACTCGAATGAAACATAGGCAGTCTCAACATCCTGCAAGACTTGGTTTTTTGCCGTCTCCGCCAGAAAGTCTGCCCGGAGCTGTTCCGACCGCGCACGCGCCACCTCACCCTGGTTTCGGCCGAAGAGGGGAATAGAGATGGATGCGATGCCGAGACCCATCGCATTGGAAGAGCTCCCCTTCGGATAAAACGGTTGAAACCAACCCGGTCCGCCGATCTCATTTCCCGTGTGAAGGTAGGAAGTTCCAACTGTGGGGTCTGGCCATCGATTTGCCTTCGCCAACCGGAGATCGGCAGAGGCTTTTTTTCGGCTAGTTTCAGCCGACTTAAGGTCCGGGCGATTCTCAAGGGCAAGTTGTTGGAGTTCAGCTAGGCTCTTTTCGAGAGAAACGGCCCGTAAATCTCCATCGATGTCAAAATCATCCGGCAGATTGGCGGGACCAACCAACCCTCGAAGTGTCGCCTTGGCCGTCTTGAGAGATAAGCTCGCGTCATCAAGGTCCGTCTGAAATTGAAGCATCTCAAGTTGAATCTTCAGAAAGTCAGCCCGCGATATGGCACCCTGCTGCAGCGCTGTCTGGTTGATGTCAACAACTTTCTGATAGCTGGTGAGGTTATCATGCGCGAACTGAAGATCGGATTTGGCCTGCAGAGCTGTGATGAACGCTTGTCGCAGGTTAAGTGTGAGGGTTCTGTTGGCGTCGACGGAGTCCGTCTGAGAGATCGACGTTGCTAAACGTGCGCTCTCGATTCGAGCGGAACGCTTGCCGCCAATCTCAAATTCCTGATAGATCCCAACTGTCGCCGATGTGGTGTCATTCTGAAACTGCGGATTTGGCCGCAGGCTTGCGGTGATCTCATTGGCTCGATTCGACTCGATGCTTTGCACCTGTGCTCGCAACGTTGGGTTCGTCTTTAAGAATGTGTCCCGAATTTCCTCCCATGTGAAGCTCTTTTGCTGGGCCTGCGCTGTTCCTGCGCAAGCTGCGGTTAGCAGCATCCAACCGAAGAATCGGGTATGGACCGTGCGGATTGCCCATGAACGAATAGACATTTGTCAGACCTCTCCTTCCGCAGCGTTAGTTGTGACGAGACCGAGGCTGGCTATCACGGGAATCAGGATCAAAATGGTCAGTGGCGTTGTGATCATCCCACCCACGACGACGCGCGCAAGAGGTTGTTGAGCCTGCACCCCTATACCGTGGGAAACCGCGGCAGGGAGCAGGCCAAGTCCTGCGGCCAGACATGCCATGAGAACTGCACGCATCTCACCGCAGCTAGCTCGGATGATTGAGTGTTGCACTCCATGCTCATGCGCCTCAGCTCGGCGGATGCCTGCGACGAAAATCAATCCCCCTAGCGTCGCAACACCGATTACCGATGCAAATCCGACTGCGGCAGAGATGCTGAAGGGAGTGCCCGAGACCAGCAGTGCCAGAACACCCCCAGCGATGCCGAAAGGTAGAACTGAGAGCACCGCCAGGGCATCGCGAATTGAGTTGAACGAAACGTAAAGCAAAGCTAGAATCATTCCCACCGTGATGGGGATGATGATCGCGAGGCGCTGCTGCTCTTTTCGCAGGCTGTCGTACTCACCAGCCCACTCGTAGTGGTATCCATCCGGCAGATGAATGGAACTGGAGAGCTTGGATTGAACCTCGCTTATCGTTCCCGCCAAATCGCGGCCGCGCACGCTGAACTTGATAGGGATGTAACGGCGCCCATTCTCTCGATAAATCATGAAGGCGCCTTCGCGATACCCGATGTCCGCCACCTGTCCGAGAGGTACATGAGCCCCATCGGCACTGGACAGCAAGATGTTCTTCATCGTCTCGATTGTTTGCCGATATTCCGGCTTGTATCGCACCACGAAATCGAAGCGTCGATCTCCCTCTAGAATTTGGGTTACAGCTGCTCCACCGATTGCAGCCTGTACCGCCGCGTTGACGTCGGCCGCCATCAGCCCATACCGCCCTGCTGCTTCGCGATCGATCGAAATTACTAGATTTGGTTGCCCAGTTTCTTTGAAAACCGCCAGATCCGTGATCCCAGGAACCGTGGCCATAACATCCATGATTTGTTTCGCTGTTCGCGCCAACACATCGATGTCATCCCCAAACACCTTCAACGAGTTTTCTCCTTTCACTCCCGACATCGCTTCTTCCACGTTGTCCTGAATGTTCTGCGAGAAGTTGAACGCGACACCGGGATACTTTGAAAGGGCAGTGTTCATCTGGTTAATCAGGTCGTCCTTGTTGCGCGCGGACGTCCACGAAGACTGCGGCTTTAAATCGACTTGGAATTCAATGTTGTTGAAGGTTGTCGTGTCGGTCCCGTCATCGGGGCGGCCGGCCTGCGAGACTACCTGCTCGACTTCAGGGAATGACCCCAGGGCTCCCCGCATCTGGTCTGCCAATTGGACGGAGTAGTCGAAGGACACATCCTGCGGCAGCGTAGCGCGAATCCAAAGATTCCCTTCTTCCAGTTTTGGCATAAACTCGCCTCCGACAGCCAAGAATGCCGCCAACGACAACACGAGGAATACGACCGAAACAACCACAACGACACTACGGTTCCGCATCGCGCGCAGAAGCAGCCGCTCATAGTGGCGCTGCAGCCATCGAATCAGCCTAGGATCGGCGGTGTGCCCCTTACGAGGGGCACGGCGATAGGAAGCGAGTACCGGTGCAATGAGCAGCGCAAAAAGCAACGCACCCGTCAGAGCATACCCATAGGTGATGGACATCGGCGCGAATATGCGGCCAGGTACACCCTGCATCGTAAACAGCGGAATGAAGGCGACCAGGATGATCAGCGTTGAGAACAGCACCGGTTTGGCTGCCTCTCCGGTGGCTTCGGCAATCAAGTCGAGTCTGTGTTCCTCGCTTGTGGCCTCATGAAGACGCCGGTAGATGTTCTCGAGCACAACGATTGCTGAGTCAACGATGATGCCGAAATCAATTGCGCCGATGGAGATGAGGTTTGCTGAACGCCCAGTACCTGACATCAGTCCAAACGCAAACAACACCGCAAACGGAATCGTCAGCGCGGTCACTAATGCAATGGGCGCATCGCCCAGGAAGATGAGGAGCAGCAACGTGACCAGCAGTAGGCCGGTCAGCACAACATGCCGTACGGTCTCTGTAGTGGTATTGATAAGAGCTGTTCGATCGTAGATCGTGTCGATCTTCATTCCGCGAGGAAGAAGACCCGCGTTAAGCGCGCTGATCTTCTTTCGCAGACCCTCAAGCGCGGGCAGGGATTGCTCTCCGCGTTGCAGGAGCACGGTGCCTTTCACAATGTTGCTTTCACCATTGCGGCCAACACGGCCAAGTGGCGGCTGAAACCCTTCCCTCACTTCGGCTACGTTGCGAAGGAAAACTGGGATGCCGTTCCGCTCCGCGATCAACACCGCGCCCATATCTGGAACACCATTGAGCAGTCCAAGTCCGCGCACGTTCACGTTCTGATCGCCGACCTGGAGGTAATTGCCACCGGCATTCTGGTTACTGGAGGTGATTGCTGAGATCACCTGCGGAAGCGTGACATTGTACTGAAGCAGCTTCTGCGGATCTATTTCGGCCTGGTATTGCTTTGTGCTACCGCCGAAGGTGGATACATCGATAATCCCGGGCACCTGCTTAAGCTCGCGAAGGACAAACCAGTCCTCCGTTGCCTTGATTTCGTTCAAGCTGTAGCCTTCGCCTTTGAGCTGATAGCGGTAAATCTCGCCGACCGCGGACCACGGTGAAAGCTGAGGTTGCAGATTCTGAGGCAACGTGACCGTCTGCAGACGATTGAGAACCTCCTGCCGGTCCCCGAAATAGTCTGAGTTGAAATCGAAGTACAGCTTCACATCACTTAATCCAAACAGGCTGACAGAGCGCACATACTCCAACCGGGGAATTCCGTTCAACGCAGTTTCGATCGGAACTGTGACCTGCTGCTCCATCTCCTCTGCCGACCACGAAGGATTCTGTGTGATGACATCAACCAGAGGAGGTGACGGGTCCGGATAGGCTTCAATGTCGAGCCGCATCACTGCCCAGACTCCTGCTGCGAGCCACGCTGCCATGCCGATCAGGGCAATTACCCGATAGCGGAGAACAGTTCTGACGAGACGGTTCATCACTCGTTCGGCCCTCCCGTCAGGAGTTCAGCACCCGATGCCGCGACTTGCTGGCCCGGTTGGAGACCGGACACAATCTCGACTTCACCATCTACCGTCTGTCCGGTTATCACCTTCCGCTGTTCCGGCTTGCCCCCAGTTTCGACAAAAACGGTCGTAGTCTGGCCCTCATGGATGATTGCCGTCGCGGGAACGACGACTGCCTTATGTGTGCCCACTTTGACGTGGATCGTGGCGAACATCTCGGGCTTGAGGCGTTGATCGCCGTTTTTGAGAGCGATCCGTAATTTCAGAGTGCGGGTGGTTGGGTCAATTACTCCGAAGAGGGAATCAACGCGACCAGACCATTGCTGGCCAGGGTATGCATCGCATGTGACGGTGACCTGTTTACCTCGCTCGATTTTCGTTATGTCTTTCTCATAAACGTCCCCCACAATCCACACCGTGGCAAGGTCTGCAATCGTGGTGAGCGGATCCGCCGTTTCTAGCGACCTGGAAAGTTCGCCGGGAGCTGCGCTCACGTTTAGTACGACTCCGCTGGCAGGCGACAGCAATGACACCTTATTCGTGCTTGCTGAAGGGCTGATATTTAGAATTTCGAGGTGCTGCCTCGCGCGAGCCAACTCCGCAACGGCGGTATCGGACAAAGCTCGTGCGTCAATGTAATCCTTCTCGGCGGCGGCCCCATGCTCGAACAGGATCTTCTCTCGATCGGCAGCGCTCGCGGCTCGCTGAGCCTCAACGTTGGCCTTGGCAAAGTCCGACCGTGCGGTCGCAGCATCGCTACTTTCTATGACGGCAAGTGTCTGACCGCGCTGAACGCGGTCGCCGGGCTTGACCTCAAGCTCCAGAATGCGACCGCTCGCTGGCGGGAAGATTCGGAAAACCTTTGTGGGATCTGCCTGGACTTTGCCCGCGAGATCTAGCATTTCAGGAAGTGACTGCTCTGAGACTTGAACAAACCGGACTGGTTTCTCATCTTGCTGATTGCTGGGAATCGCGGGAGCTGGACTCTGGCTGGAATGGCCACAACCTGTCAGACATAGCGAGAGGCAGAACGAGACGGCGAGCGCCTCGCGGACGAATATCAATTGATATGGTTTCATGCTTCCAATCTCGTTTTCGGAGAGCTGGATCCCACGAGGCGATAAGCAACACTCGCACCTACACGAGGATCACGAAGAGGAAGGCAACAAGGGACGGCTACACAATTCGTGCGAAAGTCCTGTTGCCGCGATGTGCTTAGAGAGAAAGGAAGAACGGGGGACCGCGGGAAGGGTTTGGTTCATCCGCTCGTGCATGGGCTGCGGAGGTGATCGGTCGGATGTGCCGGCCAGATGGGGAAGAACCAAAGGAAGGCACGGCGGCCTTCACCACGGCGAGTTCAGAGCCAAGCTTGGATGGCAGGTAAAATGTCGGGTAGTCTTGCGCAAGAGACGGAGCCTTGACTTGGTAGGGGCTTTCCCCATCCGCAGAAGAAAAGTCCTCGATTCGCACCTTGCGGAAGGATCCGTGTCCGTCGTTTAACCAGACATGAAGACGTTTGTGAGTAAACATCTGTTCAACAACGATGTCTGGCGCGCCGTCCCGATTGACGTCCAATGCCGAGATCGCCAGATCGGGTTCATTTGATTCGAAGGTGAGCTCACTGTCATTTTGGGCGGTTACATGAAGCTCAATACGAAGGGTCTTTTGCCCATGGAATTGACCGGCATCCAGGAGAACCGCACCATCCGGCTTCTGATCGTTGTCAAAATCGGCGGCAGCCAATCTCTGTTCGAACTGCTTATGCAGCAGGCTTCTTGTGGCCCCGAGATGCGACAATGCGCCGCCAAGCCCGTCTTGCGCCCAAAGCGAGGGCTCTGCCAAAGCCAGCGCGGCAAGAACGAATCGGAGAATAAGAGAACGTGCTTTCATATGTTCAGGCCCGAGTATAGAATTCGACGAAGCTTCTTCGCAAGGCTCTTCCACATTCGGCTTGCATTGGCGAGATTTGGCAAAGCCTTTTCTTTGCCCATGCAGGCGCCTCCTCCGGCATTCACGAGGGATTGGAATTGTTCCGAACAGATGATCGCCAACCGGGAAGGTGCAATCGGGGCCATGCTAAGGCCAGGATTTTGTTTCTAAACCCACACCTTATGGAACGGCCGGATCGGTTAGATCCGGCCTTTGATCCTGTGGGCCTTAGCGATAGGTCGTTGGAACCCTTTCGGAATGGGATTTTAGAGCCCTTGTCTGAGTACCCGTAAGCGGGGTTCCGGAGGTCGGAAGTGGACGTCAGTCGTCTTCTGGACAGGCGGACACTGCCGAACAGCGAGTAATGACAAGCGACCGGGAAACAGGCGGTTTAGTTGAGTTTTGCTGATCAATTGTCGATCAGTCCCCGCAAACGCTCCAGCGTCTTCCGATCTCCAGCATCGGCTCGGTGACCAGAATCGAGGATACTTGCCGACATATCGGTATTCACCTGAGTTCGAAGAGTGACCCAGCGACGCTTCACTTCGAACTATCTCGGTTGCCGTGGGGTGTCTGGCCATCGGAATAATTTGGACTTTGCAGAAGCCTGCCGCAAAGCGTCCGAATTTGAACACTCTTTCTCGTTTGTGAACGCGAGTCCGCGAACTTGAAATCGATAACCAATTGATTCCAAGGGTCTAGTGCAGAATCGCTGTGGCACGCGACATGCTTTCTGTCTCTGCAAGTCGAAGTGTGTGGAGGTTAAGCAATGAGAGTTCTGTACCAGGATCTGGGTTATGCATTCCGCCAATTGCGCAAGGCTCCGGGGTTTACCGTTACCGTGCTGCTCACGCTCGCGCTCGGCATCGGTGCCAACTCGGCCATCTTCACGCTGGTCAATGCCATCCTGCTCCATAACCTGCCGGTAACAGATCCCAAAACCCTCATCCGCATTGGCGACAAAGACGACTGCTGCGTCAATGGCGGCTGGCACGACGACGGGGACTACTCGCTCTTTGCCACTGACACCTATTACATGTTCAAGAAGAGCTTGCCGGAGTTCGAAGAGCTGGCTGCGATGGAGTCCGGCTATGCCTGGAGGCCCATTACCGTCCGCCGCGCGGGACCCCAGACCGTAGCGAAATCCATCATGGGAACCTTCGTCTCTGGAAACTACTTCCGCGTCTTCGGTCTTTCCCCCGCCGCCGGCCGGCTCTTTGTGGACTCCGACGACCAGAAGGGCGCACCCATTACCGCCGTCATGAGCTACGACGCTTGGCAGCAGGATTATGCAGGCGATCGGAGCGTAGTCGGCAGCGCGTTTTACATCAATACCCGGCCCGCCACCATTATTGGTGTTGCTCCAAAGGGATTTTACGGCGACCGCATCGATACCAATCCGCCCAAGTACTTCCTTCCCATGAATTCCATGGATCAAGTCATCGGCGCACCGTACTTCAACGATCCAGACACTCAGTGGGCCTACATCATCGGTCGCGTTAAACCTGGAACTTCACTGGCGGCCCTCCAGGCTAAGGCCAGCACGCTGCTCAAGCAGCAGTTTGCGCCACTCAAGACATTTACCGATCAGCGTGCCAGCAAGGTTCTCCCCCGCACCCATGTGGTGCTCTCTCCCGGCGGCGGCGGTATCCAGAACATGCAGGACGGTTACAAAGACCACTTGAAGCTGCTCCAATGGATCGCCGCAATGGTTCTTCTCGTCGCCTGCGCCAATATCGCCAACCTGCTTCTGGTGCGTGGCATGAGCCGCCGTGCGGAACTCTCCATCCGCTCAGCACTTGGCGCGCAGCGCATCCGGATTGTGCGCCAGCTTCTTACAGAAAGCGTTCTACTCTCGGGTTTGGGCGGCCTGCTCGGCCTCGCCGTCTCATATCTCGGAGCGCACGCGCTGCTGGCGCTCGCCTTTCCCAATCAGCACAACATGCCAGTCACTGCTTCGCCTTCACCGCTCGTCATCGGCTTTGCCTTTGCCCTTTCGCTCCTTACAGGCATCCTCTTTGGCCTTGCGCCGGCGCTAATGGCCGCGCGCACGCAGCCCGCTGAGGCCCTGCGCTCCAACGCGCGTACCACCGCACACGGCGCATCCTTCCTGCAGCGCGCACTCGTGGTCCTGCAAGCCGCTCTCTCCCTCGTGCTGCTCGTTGCCGCGGGCCTCTTTCTGCAGAGCCTCAACAAAGCCCAGAACATCGACATGAAACTCGACGCAACCAACCGCTACATCGCCCACATCAATCCGCAAGCGGCCGGCTACAAGAACACTGAGGTCGAGCCCCTCTACCAGACCATCGTTGACGACTTCCACGCCATTCCCGGCGTACTCAAGGTCGGCCTCTCCACTTACACGCCGATGGAGTCAAACAATTGGGGCTCGGGCGTAAAGGTTCAGGGCGAGCCCGACATCAACAAAGGCGCATCCTGGGTCAAAGCCACACCGGAGTACTTCGACTCCGTCGGCACCCACGTCGTCATGGGCCGCGGCTTCACCTCGCAGGACAAGCTCAATGCGCCCCCCGTCGCCGTCGTCAACCAGGAATTCGTCAAGCTGTTCTTCCAGAAGCGCAACCCCATCGGCCATCGCTTTGGTTTTTCCGGTCCCGGTCAGGCCGGCAAGGATGGAGCGCATGAGATCGTCGGCGTAGTCGAAGACACCACCTACACCAGCGTCTACTGGAAGAACCACGCCATGTACTTTCTGCCGCTCACACAACTCGCTGGCACCGCCAACGATCCCAACTTCTCGATCGACAAAGACCAATCCATGTACGCCGGCGCACTGGTCATCCAGACTAGCCGCCCCATCCCCGGCTTTGAAAAGATCGTCGGTGACACTCTCGCGAGCATCAACCCCAACCTCACCATCGTAAAGTTCCAGACATTCCAGCAGCAGATTGACGATCGCTTCATCCAGGAACGGCTCATCGCGCGCCTCACTTCCTTGTTCGGCCTCATGGCGCTTCTGCTCGCCGCCGTCGGTCTTTATGGAGTCACGGCCTATGCTGTAGTCCGCCGCACCCCGGAGATCGGCATTCGCATGGCCCTCGGAGCAGCGCGCAGCCGCGTCATCGGAACGGTCATGCGCGGAGTTATGCTGCAGACTTTCGCCGGCCTCGCGATCGGCATCCCAGTGGCAATCTTCTGCGTGCGCTACGTCAAGTCGCAGCTCTTTGAGATCACCAGCGTCAATGTGCCGGTCATGTCCAGCGCCGTTGGTGTGCTGCTGCTTGCGGCTGCCGTTGCTGGCATCATTCCCGCGCGGCGCGCGGCCTCCATCGACCCCGTACGGGCCTTGCGCATTGAATGAGCTGCCAGATCCGATGGCGTTTTCAGGGACTGATTCAGGGACCGCAGAGACCGGCCCCGACGACTCCTGGCGGGGTCAGTTCATGGTAAGAAGATTTACTGACATCTGATGCAAGTTTCGGGTCGCCGATGATCCGGCCGGAGCGATGCCAATTGTTTGACGCCAGCGGGTGCGCCGCCTTCATCGAGATGCCACAAAGGATCGCGCCAGCTAGTCGTTGCCTAGACACGCGATGATCGTATCGATGACTCGCTTAGTTTCATCGGGGTCCCGAACTGGAATAGAGACGACTCCTGCTTCTTTAGCGGGGTAATCGTTGCCTCCGGGGAACAAGGCATCCCCAACGAAAATCATCTCTTGCAATGGAATACCGAGAATGTCTCGCAGCTTCCTTATCCCGAATGCCTTGTCAATGCCGGGCTTGGTGACGTCAATGGATGTGGCGCCGCCGAGTCGGACCGAGAACTCAGGAATGAGCGTGTCAAGGGTTGCCTTTATCTTCTGCCGCTTGGAGAAATCCGGATCCCATTTCTCCTTTTCCATCAAAGGGGCTTGCTGACCGAGCGCTGAGTAGGTTATCTGGCTTCCCCTGTCCTCGATGGTTTCTCCCCAGGTTTTTGCGACGGGGAAGCCTGCTGTTCCGATGGCTTTGGTCAGAGATGTGACGATCTTCTCCTTTTCGTCTGCAGAGAAGTCATCTGCGTAGAGCCGTTTCCACTGTGTGGTGTATTGGAAGAATTGCGTTCCGCAGGTTGGGAGAATTGACAGTTGTGCCAAGTTCGCATCGTGTGGAAGATTTGAGAGAACTTGCGTCTCGAATTGAAGCCACGTGCCCCCAGAGATGATGGCGACCCTGACGACATCGAGTAAGTCATGCAGGAGGGACGACATCTCAGCATCGAGCGATGACTTGCTGGGTGCCAGGGTTCCATCCAGATCGAACACAATGAGCTTCTTCATTCATCTCCGACGCTGAAGTTCTCGGCTCCGCCGATTTGTGTCATTTACGGATCCTACGCCAGAAATTCCGCGGAGATGAGGAGCAACTCACACAGCCACATTCGTGGCCAGAGCAACACCAGAATCGGTGTTGCTCTGATGCCACGACGGGATGCAATCGAGAAAGCTCAATAGGCAATTGTGAGGAGATTTGAAACGCCACTAACCCCGGGTGCTGCAAAAGCAGCGTGCTCGGCATCGTTGCGTTCTCTCCATGAATGCACACGCCCGCGCAAGGTGACCATGGTGCCAGAGGTCTCGACGGTAATGTCTTTGGCCTCAATCTGGGCATCTCGCTTGAGAGCATCTTCGATCTTAATCTTCACTCCCGCGGCGCTCACTGTCGGCTTGAGTTCAATCTCGTCGACTACCGAAATTACTCCGCGCAATGAGCGTATTGCTTTGGCAGCTTCCTCCTTTTGGTATTGCCACTCTGCAGTTCCCATGAGTGTGACCCAACCCTTTGAGACTGTGGCCTTGATTGTGTCAGGCACCAGGAAGTTCCAGATCAGGATGTTACCCGCTGCAGAAGCAATGTCCTCGTCCGTGCGCTCGCTTTCGAATGGGAGATCGACGATGATCTCACTTGCGACAGAAGTGACATTGACAACCCGGAGAGCGGCACGTTCTGCAGCCCACTTCTCGTACAGGCTACCGACATGTCCATCGAGTTCCACGACACCATTATTAACTGAGACGCCGATCTTTGTTGCGCAAACACTTGGCTCCCAGCGTAGTTCCTGTTCCACATCTTCTTTGATCGCTTCTTCAGTTCTCATTAGTACACCTTTCTTCTGGTTGGACCATCAATTGGTTGGCATTTTTTTCCCGCGCATCGTGGCTAGATGATTGCAGGAGCGAGCCAACCGAACTGTGCAGGATTGCACAACGTCGTTCATGCCTTGTTATTGCATTTGCTCGATAGAAGCTGACGATCTGCATATCAGCGGGCAAAACGAAACTGTCTTTCGTCCCGGCCCGCGAATTTGATCGGAACATTCACGGCGCAACATCCTGATGTGATGAGCAAACAAGTACATCGTCTCTCCACCGCGGATGTGATGCTCTTAGCATGAACGAACATATTCGCCCCGACCATGAAAACCTTCTTGAAAGTCTAGTTAGTGGGAAACTGCCGCGAAATCTAAGTTGGAACTCCGTTGTTGATCTGATTGGACAAATTGGCGAGGTCCGGCCTCACGGAAACGACGAGTTCGCCTTTGTGGTTGGCTCACAAAAAGAATTCTTCAAGTACCCCAGCAATCACAGTCTCGAAGTAGAAGAGATCTCCCGCCTACGTAGGTTCCTGAAAGACGCGGGCGTTCTTGGGAAACCCGCCAAAGCGCGCCAGATCGGGCGAATGGTCGTGGTCATCGACCATCACGGTGCCTACATTTTTCACGATCTCGGCGGCAACCGGCCCGAAGACGAAGTTACGGTCAATGAGAACGTTTGGGGAGATTCCTGTGAACAGAATTGATGACAGTTTGGCTGCATATCTTGTAGGCGGAGGCATCGCTTCTCTTGCCGCCGCGGTCTTCCTCATTCGTGACGGAGATGTGCAAGGCAACAAAATTACGATCATCGAAGAATCGTCCCGGATCGGCGGCGCTCTTGACGCGGCCGGGAACGATCATGACGGATATGTGATGCGCGGTGGGCGCATGATTGAAAGCAAATATCTGTGCACCTACGATCTGTTTTCTTCGATTCCATCTCTCGATGGGACAAGGACCGTGACGCAGGAAATATTTGACTGGAACAAGACGATGAAAACATCGTCCAAGTCTCGCCTCTTTCGAGATGGACAGAGGGTCGATGCTCCCAGGTTTGGTTTGAGCGAGAAGCATATTCTCAACCTCGAACGTCTGGCGGTTGAGCCTGAGGGGCTCCTCGGGCGGAGCGCGATCTCCGATCAGTTCGATGGGGAGTTCTTTGAGACGGACTTCTGGCACATGTGGTGCACAACGTTCGCCTTCCAGCCCTGGCATAGCGCAGTCGAGTTCAAACGCTATCTGGTGCGTTTCACTCACATGGTTTCCGGATTCAATACGCTCACTGGCATCATGCGAACCGTATACAACCAGTACGACTCGATGGTGCGGCCACTCCACAAATGGCTTGAAGAGCGTGGAGTGAAGTTTATGCTCAACACCACCGTTACAGACATCGCTTTCGCGCATACCAGTTCCGGGTTTTCCGTCGAGAGAATCACTATCAAAGAGGGCGCCTGTCTGAAGGAGATCAATGTCAATGTGAAGGACATTGTGATTGCGACTCTCGGCTCCATGACAGAAGGTTCAAGTTTAGGATCAATGGATGCGCCCGCAATTGAACTCGGGAAGGCCGATGGCGGTTCCTGGGCTCTTTGGGAGAAGATCGCGAATGGTCAGACGGAGTTCGGTCGTCCTTCGAACTTTGCCGATCATATCAAGCAATCCAAATGGATGTCTTTTACAACAACTCTCCATAACCCTGAGTTCTTCGAGTTGATTCGGGACTTGACTGGCAACGTCCCGGGCGAAGGCGGGCTCATCACCTTCCCTCAGTCCAGTTGGCTAGCATCGATCGTGTTGCCCCACCAGCCGCATTTCATCGGACAACCTGAGGATGTGCAAGTCTTCTGGGGCTATGGACTGTTCATTGACATACCGGGGAATTTCGTGAAGAAGCCTATGTCGGCATGTACCGGGCGCGAGATCATGGCGGAGATTATCGGCCATTTACGCCTCAATGAGTGTGGCTCCAGAGTCCTGGATAAATGCACATGCATTCCGTGCATGATGCCCTTCATCACCAGTCAGTTTCTTCCCCGAAGCGAGGGTGACCGCCCTCAAGTGGTACCGAAAGGCTCAAAGAACCTTGCTTTTGTAGGGCAGTACTGCGAACTACCAGACGATGTGGTGTTCACGGTTGAGTACTCCATTCGCTCGGCGCAAACGGCGGTCTACTCTCTGCTTGGCCTGGAACGCAAAATACCGTCTGTGTACAAGGGGCAATTTGACCCTCGTGTGCTGCTTCAGGCTTTCCTGGCCTTGCACGAAATTGGCGTCTAGATCGGACGACGCTCCCTAGGTTGCCTGCGAAAGAAACCCTACTCAACGGGTCGCCGGACGACCGAGGTCTAGCTAAGGGGACTGCTCTTGCTGCTCTGGAAATCGTTTCTGATCGCCTTCAGTGTGCTTTTTCCACTGATCAATCCGCTCGGGTCGGCCTTGGTCTTCCTCGGATTGGTCGGCGAAGCGCCGCCCGTTGTTTATCGGTCGCTGGCGCGCAAAGTAGCCATCAACAATGTCGTCTTCCTTGCCATCATCGAACTATTGGGCACGGCCATCCTCGATTTCTTCAGGATCTCTCTGCCCATCGTTCAACTCTCCGGCGGCATGGTTATAGCCGCCATGGGATGGTCAGTATTGAACGAGAAGGATGCGCGTGCGAACGTCAGAAGCAAACAGGAGGAGAGCAAAGTTCAAGACGAAACGCATCGACAATATCTTGAGCAGGGAGCCTTCTATCCGTTCACCTTTCCCTTAACCTCAGGCCCCGGTACTCTTGTCGCGTTACTCACGCTCACCGCTCACATTTCGAATCATGATATTTCGAGAGATATCCTTGCCCATGCCGGTGTGTTTCTCGCTGTCGTCGCGCTCAGCGTGTTGGTGTATTTCTGTTACGCATACGCTCCAAAAATCACCAAAGTGATCTCACCTTCAACTGCGCACGGAATCCTGCGCGTAATTGCATTTATCTTGCTCTGCATTGGCGTTCAGATCGCCTGGAACGGCCTTGCTGTCTTGATTTCCTCGGTACTCAAACCCTGAATGGGATCAGAATGAGCAAAACAAGACAGAGTACGGCGCTGGCGAGTAGTTCAATCAGAAGGAAGATCATTGCTCGCGAGATGCGCCCACTTAGGCCACAACTCGCGCCTTCATGAGGATTCATCCTATGCTCACTTTGCTAGATTCCATTCAGATCGGCGACCTCCATCTGCCAAATCGAGTTATCATGTCACCCCTTACTCGCTTGCGCGGCACGTCTGACCACGTTCCGACGCAACTGATGGCCGAATATTACACGCAGCGTGCCAGCGCCGGCCTGATTATCTCTGAAGGGATTCCGGTTGTGCCGCAGGGCGTTGGCTACGCAAATGTGCCGGGCATTTGGTCGCCGCAGCAAATCGAAGCCTGGAAGTTGGTGACCGAGTCTGTGCACCGAGCAGACGGTCGTATCTTTGCGCAGCTATGGCATGTGGGCCGCATCTCAGACCCACGCTTTCTGGGAGGCGAACTTCCCGTTGCTCCCAGCGCCATTAAGCCGGCCGGTCACGTAAGCCTCGTACGCCCCCCTACAGAATATGTGACGCCCCGAGCACTTGAGGTATCTGAAATTCCCGGCATCGTTGGAGCCTTCCGCAAGGGAGCAGAGAACGCGAAGCTAGCCGGCTTCGATGGAGTAGAGATACATGGAGCCAACGGCTACCTGCTTGACCAGTTTCTACAGGATGGATCGAATCATCGTACCGATGAATATGGCGGATCAATCGAAAACCGCGCGAGGCTCATGCTTGAAGTTGCCGATTCTGTAACGTCGGTTTGGAACTCCAAGCGTGTAGGCATGCATCTTGCACCGCGCGGCGATTCGCAAGACATGCACGATTCAAACCCATCCGCCACGTTTGGCTACGTGGCGAAAGAACTCCGCAGGCGCGGACTCGGCTACCTGCTCTCACGAGAGTTCTTCGGACCCGACCGACTGGGACCTCAGCTGAAGAAACAATTCGGCGGTGTCTACATTGCGAATGAACAATACACCCTGGCGCAGGCTAACCAGGCTATCCAGGACGGGGAAGCGGATGCGGTGGCATTTGGGCAACTCTTTATCGCCAATCCCGATCTGCCAGAGCGGTTCACGAGCAATGCACCGCTCAACGTGCCGGATCCCAGCACTTTCCTCACGTCGGGGCCACACGGCTATACCGACTATCCTCCACTGACTATCTAGTAAATGATCAATGTGAAAAGCGCAATACCATAGCACATTCTCCCGATTGATCACGACAGTTGCGCAAAAGCAGGGCTCAACAGTCGAGGTGTAACTCGATACTTTGATGGATTCCGTGGAAGCCAATGACCCCCGTCCTCCTCAATCATATGAAATCCGATGCAAGGCCTATGGCTGCTGTTGTCGTCGCACATCCAGACGACGAAACTCTCTGGTGCGGCGGATACATATTGACCCATCCGGAATTTCATTGGCGGATCGTGACCTTATGTAGAGCGTCTGACTTGGATCGCGCACCAAAGTTCTGCAAGGCCTTGCAGGAATTTGGGGCAGATGGTGAAATGGCGGATCTTGACGATGAGCCCGACCAAACGCCACTGCCAACTGAATTGGTTCAGGAAACCGTGGCACGACTGCTCGCCGGAGATAGCTACAGTCTGATTCTCACCCACGGCCCAGAGGGCGAGTACACGCGTCACCGCCGACATGAGGAGTGCTGCCAAAGCGTCATTGAGCTTTGGAGATCAGGCGGAATCGACACCAGGCACCTATGGTTCTTTGCTTACGAAGACGGGGGACGGTCTTACTTGCCTCGAGTGCGCGGCGATGCAGATCGGCGGGAGATTCTGACAAATGATATTTGGCTGGAAAAGCATAAGTTGATTACGGATGTTTACGGATATGGCGACGATAGTTGGGAAGCTCGGTGCACGCCACGAGAAGAAGGGTTCTGGTGCATTGACTCCGCACAAGCAGCAGTGAAACGCGCAGCATTCCAGGAGAAACAAACGTGAAGGTGCTTGTATTGTTCGAATATCCACCGCCTCCGGGCGGTTTGGCGATGCAGGGTGACGTCTTTTGTCGGGGCCTGCGCGAAATTGGCGTGGATGTTCACCCGGTACATCTGAAATCACCGCTGGAAAAGGAATGGTACTACCGCTGGTTTCGGCCCGACGTAGTGGTGGGCGTGGGGTACTGGGGCCATGTTCCGGACCTGGTCTTGCACCCGCAGAAGTTTGGAATGTTAGCCGTCCCATGGCTGGTGGCGGATGGCTTCATCGCGGAACATCGGGACGTTCTGAACGCTCTGCCTCTGATCCTGGTTACCTCCAACTGGGTGAAGGAGGTCTATATCAGGGATGGCATCAGGGGCGACAACATCGAGGTGCTTCCCGTGGGTTGCGGCACGGACCGCTACGCGCCGCATAGACGTGACGAGTTGGAGGTGAAATCGATCCGCGAAGATTTGGGAATTTCCGAAGACAAGTTGATGATTCTGACCGTCGGCGGCGATGGTGCGTCCAAGGGTGCTCGGGAGGTGATGCGGGCTCTGGCACTGATCGATGCCGAGGTGCCCGACTGGAGATATGTCTGCAAGGTCTGGCCTCAACCCCGCACTGACCAACAAAACTTGCTCGATCTTGAACTTGCAGCGCGTCTGGGCATCGACAAAAAGGTCATCTACTCTACCAACATCGTCTCGCAGAACTTCATGCCCTACTTGTTAGCCGCCTGCGATATCTACGCTGCGCCGTCTCGGCTTGAAGGTTTCGGAATGATTCAGGTGGAGGCCAACGCCTGCGAAAAGCCAGTGATCGCGATTGACGCGATGGCATTTCTTGACACGATGGTCCACGGTGAGACGGCATTTCTGGCAAAAGTGGCAGAGGAGAGAAAGATCTCTGAAGCGCTCTACGGTGAGGGCCACGACTACGAGAACAGTCATCATATCGTGTTTCCCAATCCGCGAACGGCCGAATATAGAGCCAGCGTGCCCGACATTGCCAAGTATCTTCTGCGGCTCATGAAGGACAGCGAACTGCGGCAGCGCATGGGACTAGCGGGTCGCAAACGCGTGGTCGAGTTGTTCGACTATCGCCAGGTTGCCAAGCGCTTCGTGAAGATCATGTCCGATCGATTGGGAATTCAGTAGCAAGCAACGAGGCGCGAGTGCTCGCCCGTTCAACCCAGCACGCCATTGAGGCTTCCATGTCATTCGACGATAAGTCACAAATTGCTATCGAGCAAGCCAAAGAGGCGGCTCTCGCAATTCTTCTGCATAACTCACGAGGACCATTTCAAGGACTTCCTCGCACCGCAGGTTGGGGATACCCGGAACCATACACCCGGGACCTGATGATTTCGGCATTGGGCTTTCTGGCCACGGGCAATGAGCAGCTTGCAGACGCTCTGGAGCGCACCTTGGTAGCGCTCGCCAACAATCAGAGTTTGCACGGCCACATCCCATCCCTCGCACACGATGCGGATAACCGCGGCTCGAGCGATTCGACGCCGCTCTTCCTGTTTGGGCTGGCTCTCTATAGAACATCGACGAATCAGCCGGAGTTTCTCCGTGAGGAAGCGCAGAAGGCGCTTCGGTGGATGCAGTACCAGAGCCCCGATGACAGGGTGATGGTGAGCCAGCTACCGACGAGCGACTGGCGCGATGAACAGTACGTGATGGGGTATGGGCTGTATGTGAATATGCTCGTCTATGCTTATCTTAGGCTTTATGGTGAAAACGAGTCCGCCGACCAACTGCGCGGATTGATGAGCCGGTTGGAAGTGAGCGGCGAGCAGAAGAAGAGCTACGAGCAAGAGGCTCTTGTGAAGCCAACCGCGCCCTACTACGCACTCTATGCATACAAAATCATGAGCAGCGACCGCTTTGATCTGCTTGGCAACAGTCTGGCGATTCTGACCGGGATTGCTTCGCCGCGCTGGGCAGTGAACCTGCTGACCTGGATCGAAGCCGAGTGTGAGGCAATGCAGGCGCGCGGGGATCTTGCCGTGGATTTGCCGCCCTGTCTGTTTCCGTACATTTTGCCCCATCATTCGGATTGGCTGCCACGCTACGAGCGCTACAACCGGCCAGGAGACTATCACAACGGGGGGGTGTGGCCGTTTATCTGTGGCTTCTATGTTTCAGCATGCGTCGCTGCAGGACAGATGGATTTGGCGGAGCGCAAATTGTTGGCGCTCACTGAGCTGGTTAAGCCCTGGCATGAAGACGCGGCGGAGTGGGGCTTCAACGAGTGGATTCACGCACAAACGGGTAAGCCCAGAGGCCGGGATTGGCAAACCTGGTCGGCCGCCATGTACCTCTATGCCGCTGAATGTGTGCAGCAGAAGGAAACACCATTCTTCGGGGAGATGCGCGGAGGCGATCCGAGTGTGTCGATCTAGCATTCTCGATTGAATTGAGGCTGTACAGAATTGCTCACGACTGCATCTTATTGATGCTTGCAGCGTTGAGTCGGGCTGTATGCGGGAATGGCCAGAGCCTATCCGGTGGTCCGAATTGCACAGCAGAGTCCGAGTAGATGGGCCACTCTTCAGATGTCCTATTCCTGCAGAATCTTGCCGGCATTCCTGGCTATCGCGATGTGCCGAACGAGGAATGAAAAAAAAGGCGCAACATTCGGTTGATCGGCACCCGCCATGGTTGCAACGTTGCCGACCTTTTCCTGCAGCCTGTGAAACAACAGCTCGTTGGGCTGAAAGGAATTGTGATCTATGGCTACCGCAGTGGACCCGATCCACAAGGAAGCACCTGTAATCCTGCCAATTGCCGTTTCCGCAAAACCAGTCGAAGTCCATCATAATCTTCACTGGACGCGCTGGGCACTAGCCATCGGTATGGTGATTGCGATCGCCATTGTGTGGCAGTTATGGCGAATTCATGCGAAGAACGCGGTTACTTATCAAACGGCGCCCTTAGAACGTGGGACCGTCCAAGCGAGTGTTACTGCGACTGGCTCAGTCAACGCTGTGGTCGATGTGCAGGTTGGGAGCCAGGTTTCGGGCAATATCAAAGCGCTCTATGCCGATTTCAATACCAAGGTTACCAAAGGCCAACTGGTTGCATTGATCGATCCAGCCGTCTTCCAAACCCAAGTGGACCAAGCGCAGGCGTCACGAAGTTCAGCGCAGTCCGCAGTTGCCACGGCGGCGGCACAGGTTAAGAAAGCGAACTCGGATCTCTCCGGAACTATGGCCGGGGCAAGGAGTGCGGACTCGGTGCTGGCGAAGGACCGCGCTGTTGAAGTGAATGCACAGGCCCAATACGGGAGACAAGATAGCCTCTTCAGCGACGGAATTACTTCCAAGCAAGATCATGAAGCTGCAAAGGCCGCCGCGGACGCGGCCACCGCACAGGTAGGTGCGGATCAAGCTCTGGTTGACGAGTCGAAACAGACAATTCAGTCGGCAAAAGACCAAGTCACTGTGCCCCAGGCGCAACTTGGCTCCGCCAAGGGCCTGGAGAGTCAGGCAAGTGCATCCCTTGCTCAGGCAAATCTTAATCTCGCACACACGCGCATCACCGCTCCGGTCGACGGCACGGTGATCGCGCGGCGCATGGATGTTGGGCAGACTGTCGCGGCATCGTTTGCTGCGCCGACCGTTTTTGAAATTGCGCAAGATCTGACAAAGATGCAGCTCGATACCAACGTGGACGAGTCCGATGTAGGCAACGTCCAGGTCGGCCAGAGTGCGACCTTTACGGTAGACGCCTATCCAACGACCACTTTCCATGGACAGGTTACGGCCGTACGGAAGGCTCCGATCATCACGACGAACGTCGTAACGTACGATGTCGTGATCGCAGTCTCAAATCCTGATCTCAAGCTATTTCCTGGAATGACAGCGAATGCGCGCATTCTGACTGCAAAGCTCGACGACACATTCAAGGTCCCAAATGCAGTACTCCGGAGTCACCCGTCTGCCGCGGTTCTAAAGCAGTTTGGGCTGGCGGTCGCCCCGGCGGGTAAGCAGCAGGTTTATATATTGCAGAATGGGAAGCTCAAGGCAATTCCGGTGGAGTTCGGCATTTCCGATGGGCAGTCCACTGCGATCTCGTCCACTGGCCTGCAGGTCGGCGACCAAGTCGTACTGCGCTTCAGCTCCGCTGCGACCACAACATCCGCGAGCACACCGTCGTCGGCGCCTGGCGGCAGCACAGGACGAACACCTCGTTTGTAAAGAATGCAAGGGACCAAATCGTGAGTTCTCTCATCGACGTCCGCGATCTACGCAAGACATATCTGCTGGGCGAGATTGTCGTCAACGCCCTTCAAGGAGTGACTCTCTCCATTGTGCGTGGCTCATTCGTCGCAATCATGGGAGAATCCGGTTCGGGGAAATCAACTCTGTTGAATCTGCTTGGATGCCTTGACAGGCCCACATCAGGGCGCTACCTCCTGGGAGGTATATCAGTAGAGACAATGAATCGAGACGAACTCGCGGAGATTCGCAATCGAAAGATCGGTTTTGTCTTTCAGAACTTCAATCTCCTGCCGCGGATGGATGCACTGGAGAATGTCGAACTACCTTTGCTCTACAAGGGAAGCGATACTCCGAACGAAGATGAACTTGGTCTGCGCGCCCTTACAGACGTTGGGCTTGCAGGACGGGAACACAACTTTCCTGCTCAACTTTCAGGAGGGCAACAGCAGCGCGTTGCCATTGCACGCGCCCTGATCAACAAGCCTGAGATTCTTCTCGCAGACGAGCCAACAGGGGCATTGGACTCGCACAACGGCGCCGAAATTATGAACATCTTCCAGGCGCTGAACCAGGCTCAGGGAATCACGATTGTGATGGTGACCCACTCGGATGAGATCGCCAACTATGCAGGCCGTATCGTCCGCTTTCGCGATGGCTTGATCGTGGCGGATGCGAAGGTCGTGAAGCCAGCGAAAGATCCGCTGGTGGCGGCAATGACACCTGTTGTAGTGGGGGTGCCGGCATGAAGCAGCTCCTCTCTTCCATTCGCATTGCATTCCGGGCGTTGAGGATGAACAAGCTTCGCTCGGCGCTAACCATGCTGGGAATTGTAATTGGCGTTGCCTCCGTGATTGCAACTGTGGCCATCGGGTCAGGAGCGACACAGCGAATCCAAGATCAGATAGCCAGCATTGGCAGCAACATCATCATCGTGATCCCCGGCAGCATGAGCAGTTCAGGAGTACGGCTCGGAACCGGCAACGCGGTGACGCTGTCAGAGGCAGACGCGAAAGAACTGGTGGCACAGTGTCCGGATGTTGCGCTTGCGGCGCCAATGGTACGCGGCGGAGCCCAAGTGGTGAATGGAAATAATAACTGGGCAACCAGCATAGTCGGCATTACTCCGGACTATCTGACGATTCGGGAACTCACAGTTGCTGAAGGCTCAGAGTTTGCGCAGCAGGATGTTGATAGCGCGAATAAGGTCGCGGTGCTTGGCCAGACGCCGGTAGACAATCTCTTCGATGGCGCTGACCCAATTGGCCAGACTGTCCGAATCAAGAACGTTCCCTTCACGGTGGTCGGAGTGCTGACGCGCAAGGGCCAATCTTCATCGGGGCAGGATCAGGACGACGTGATTCTCCTTCCGATTTCAACCGCCAAACGGAAAGTCATTGGAGTTAAGCAGGCTAATGCGGACGCCGTGGATACGATCATGATGCAGGCCAAATCCGGCGCCCAGATCCCGGCTGCGCAGGATGAGGCGACGGCCCTGTTGAGGCAGCGTCATCATCTACAGGCAAACGATGACAATGACTTTTCGATTCGCAATCTGGAAGAACTCTTCGCGGCACAGGAAGCATCTTCGAAGATCATGGCCATCATGCTGGCTGCGGTAGCGTCGGTTTCTTTGGTCGTAGGCGGCATCGGCATCATGAACATCATGTTGATCTCAGTCCAGGAGCGAACGCGGGAGATCGGGCTGCGTCAGGCGCTGGTTGCAAAGACGCGCGACATTCTCACGCAGTTTCTTGTGGAGGCGATTACGCTATCAATTGCGGGCGGATTCATCGGAATAGTCCTTGGCATCGGCGCATCTTTCCTGATTTCGAAATTGGCAGGTTGGGCTACATCCGTTGGTCCGGGCGCAGTATTGCTTGCGGTGTTCTTCTCGGCGCTGGTGGGTGTCGGCTTTGGCTACTATCCAGCAAGAAAGGCGGCGTATCTTGATCCAATCGAGGCCTTGCGTTACGACTGAGTCACTTTGCATATCTAGGCGCTGATTGAGCCGGGTCGTTACCTCCTTTGGGTTGAAGGCCGAAGAGCAAAGGAGACCATCCTCCAGCAGCCTGCAAGTTGGATATTGGTTGATGAGCGATTCAATCTCAGGTATTGCCTAAAAGGCAAATCAACGTGAAACCAGGAAACAAGAAAGGTTAAGAGACAATGACTCAATCAAGTTTCGAACAGTCAAGCGAACAAATTGCCGATACAATCCACGAGGCTTCTCGCGCGGCTTCTTCTGTGGCGGAAGCAATCGAGGATGGGGTGGGAGCAGCGCAGCGCGCCGTAAAACAAGGCGGCTACGCCGCCGTTGAGGCTTTCGACGACGCGAAGAGACGCGTGCAGCGAAATCCGATTGAAACAGTCGTGGCTATGCTCGCGGTAGGATTCGCGGCTGGAACGGCGATCAGTTGGATGATGAGGCAAAAGCGATCCTGCAACCGTGCAGATCTGCGATAGCTGGTTCGGTATCCTCGGCGGTGTCTGCTAAATTTGTTAGTTGTGGGTCGACCATTCCTTTCCAAAATGGGCTGGTACCAAGGGTGTGCGAAACCGACCCATTCGCGCACCAGCCGGTTGCATCGGGTTCAGTGGTGACAAAAGGGATGACGATAGTTGATCCGAATCGCGCGGCCGAGAAGACAACTACTGGCACGAACTCCGGCGTCCCTAGCCTCGCAGTGACTCCGCCGCCCCCCGATGCATCTCCAATTGCCGAAAAAGCCAAAGAACATAACATTCGAGTTTCTTCGGCCGTTCTCGATGCTGCGGCGAAGGACGGCGACGAACTTCTCCGCTCATTGAAAACGGGCCTGAACGGCCTTACCCAAGTCGAAGCCGAAAATCGGGCGCGTACATGCGGACCGAATGAAGTTGCGCAGGAGCGCCAGCGTGGCTCGTTCATTCGGCTCGTGATCATCATGCGTAACCCGCTGGTGATTCTCCTGGCAGTTCTTTCATCGATATCCTTTGCCACCGGGGATGCGCGCGCAGGCAGCGTCATGGCAGGCATGGTGGTGCTCAGCGTGTCGCTCCGATTCTTGCAGGAAGCACGTGCGGACGCGGCTGCGGCGAAACTCAAAGCCATGATCCATGTGACCGCTACGGTGGTTCGGGACGGCAAGGCCCGGGAGCTACCGCTTCGCGATCTTGTCCCTGGGGACATAGTCAATCTCTCCGCCGGCGACATGATTCCAAGTGACGTGCGGGTTATCTCTGCAAAGGATCTGTTCGTCAGCCAGGGAACATTGACCGGAGAATCGCTGCCAGTAGAGAAATTTCACGATGCCGACCCCAAGGCTTCCAACTCACCAGCGGAACTCAAGAACACTTGTTTCATGGGTACGAGTGTTCAAAGCGGTACGGCGATCGCAGTGGTAGTCGTGACTGGTGTCCACACGTACCTTGGCACAATGGCCAGCTCCATCACGGAGGAGGAACCGCCGACAAGCTTCGACCAGGGCCTCAGCCGCTTCACATGGCTCATGATCCAGCTCATGGCTGTCATGGTGCCCCTGGTCTTCTTCATCAACGGGTTTACGAAGCACGATTGGAAGGGCGCATTCTTCTTTGCGATGGCAGTGGCCGTGGGACTGACTCCGGAGATGCTGCCCATGATTGTTTCCGTTTGCCTCTCCAAGGGCGCGCTCGCGATGAGTCGCAAGAAGGTCATTGTCAAGCGCCTTAGCGCCATCCAGAACTTCGGTGGAATGGATGTGTTGTGCACTGACAAGACCGGCACTCTCACCGAAGATCGGGTCATCCTTCAGCGGCACTGCAATGTCGCCGGGCGCGAAACCGACGAAGTACTCATGGATGGCTACCTCATCAGCCACTTTCAGACCGGTCTCAAAAATCTGCTTGATACGGCGATTCTGAACAGTTCGGATTTTCATGGGCAAGCCCTGGTCGAGACTTACAAAAAGCTGGATGAGATTCCTTTCGACTTCACGAGACGCATGATGTCCGTGCTCGTCGAGAGCCCTGAAGGCAAGGCGATCCTCCTGACAAAGGGCGCCCCGGAAGAGATATTCCATCAGTGTTCCCATTTCGAATTGGATGGGAAAGTGTCGCCCATGGACCCTGCCCTCATGAAGGGGTTGAAAGACGAGTATGCAAGCCTCAGTAATGACGGATTCCGGGTCTTGGCGGTAGCCATCAAAGAGTTGCCGGGGGAAAAGGCCTGCTCAAGGGACGATGAACGCGATCTCGTGCTGAAAGGCTATGTCGCATTTTTGGATCCGCCCAAGCCCACGGCCGCGAACGCAATCAAAGCACTCCACAAACATGGTGTGGTGGTAAAGATCCTTACCGGCGACAACGACCTGATAAGCCGTAAAGTCTGCAGGGATGTGGGACTCCTCGCAGATCCGATGCTCCTCGGCGATGATGTGGAAAAGATGTCCGACGCCGAGTTGGCCGAAGCTGCTGAAAAGACAACCCTCTTCGCGCGCCTCTCTCCAGCTCACAAACAGCGAATTGTTCGCGCTCTGCGCGGTAAGGGGCACGTTGTCGGATTCATGGGCGATGGAATCAACGATTCCCCTGCGTTACGTGCCGCGGACATCGGCATCTCAGTGGATACAGCGGCCGACATTGCCAAGGAATCAGCGGATCTGATACTGCTGGAGAAAGACCTCATGGTGTTGGATGGGGGCGTCATAGGCGGTCGAAAAGTATTCGCCAACATTATCAAGTACATCAGGATGGGCGCCAGTTCCAACTTCGGAAACATGTTCAGCGTGTTGGGAGCAAGCGCCTTTCTCCCATTTCTCCCCATGGCCCCGATTCAGATCTTGACAAACAACATGCTCTACGACTTCTCGCAGCTTCCTATTCCCACTGACGAAGTTGACGATGAATTGGTATCTTTGCCACGGCCATGGAACATCGGTGAGATCAAACGGTTCATCCTTTGCATAGGCCCCATCAGCTCGATCTTCGACTACTCCACCTTCTTCGTCATGCTCTATATCTTCAAGTGCTGGGATCCTTCTCGCGCACCGCTGTTCCGGACGGGATGGTTCGTGGAGTCGCTGATGACGCAGATACTCATCATCCACATCATTCGCACGAACAAAATCCCATTCTTCCAGAGCCGTGCAAGCTGGCCGTTGTTGATCACGACATTGACCATCATGGCCTTCGGAGCGTGGCTGCCGTATTCGCCGTTGGCCTCTTCGCTGGGCCTGACCCAGTTGCCAGGGATGTACTGGCCGATCCTTCTGCTCACGCTGCTTGCCTACACAGCCCTTACCCAAGGGGTCAAAGTCTGGATGCTGAGGATGAAATGGATCTAGATCCTAACAGGTCTTTCAAGCCTTCGGGCAGCTAGATGAAATCCAAAGGACGGCCAATGGACGGGAGCGCATTTCGACACTTTCAGAGATTCATGGTTCGAGAACGCTTCAAGATGCCCGGAGGTAACTGGAAACTGCATCGCACCGGAGGCGTTGGGCTGCTTCGTGCTACAGTGTTGGGAGCAAACGACGGGATCCTGTCAACTTCAAGCCTGCTGCTCAGCGTTGCTGCGGCGCATGGAACTCACCGCAGCCTCATGGTCGCAAGGATCGCCGGCCTGGTCTCCGGAGGAATGTCCATGGCCGCAAGTGAGTATGTCTCTGTTCACTCGCAGGCAGACACTGAAGAGGCTGAACTGGCAATTGAGCGTAAAAAACTCAAGAAAGACAACAAGGGTGAGCGTCTCGATTGGCATCGTAAGGAAAAATACAAACTACTTCATTGAGTTCCTAGCAGAGGAAGAGCGCCGAGAACTGAACCACGTTGAAGGATTGATCGCTAAGATGATGCAGGGTCGGCAACGAGATGGGGCGGTCTGGGATACAGCTGCAGAGAGCAATAGATACCGCCAGGACCTTAGCCTCGACCCCTACAGAGGGAAAATATGGCGCAAATACAGCGCAGGAGATAGCGTGAACGTCAAGAGAATTAGGAGATGATTCCGAACTTGGGTGGCGCGACCGGGAGCGGCTACAGCGGTTCCACAATGACTGTACTCCGAAACCAGTGCCCTAAAGTGGCATATCCCTCAAGGAAATACCACCCAGTACGATGGCAGATAGTGCACGTAAATTGTGGAACCGCTCTAGCCATCATGAACAACTGGCAGAGAGAATTGCGGCGAGGGACAATTCCAAATTCTATTGTCTGTGTTGTTGTCTTTACAGTATCATTGCGACAATCGGAGCAGGGTGGTCGTGTGGAGAGACGTTAGTTTGACCACAGAACAATACCTGTGGTCAAAGCCGCAGGGCTGGACCAAAACGGCTACGACGTTGATGAAGTATAAGTATTCGAGGGTCGACCAGATCTGATCTGGTCATGGTTGCGATTCCCCCCCAAGGCAACCAGGAGGTTAAGTATGCTGCCAGAACAATGGGAAACATTCAAGCGAGCTGTGCGCCGCGAAAAGATGGACAAGATTCCGATGGCGCTCATCGTCGATAGCCCGTGGATTCCCGGATATCTGGGCATCAAGCACCTGGACTACTTTCTCGACCCTGAACTCTGGTTTCAGTCCAATCTGAAGATCATGCGCGAGTTTCCCGACATCATCTTCATTCCCTCGTGGTGGATGGAATACGGGATGGCGGCGGAGCCCTCGATCCTGGGCTCCAAGATCAAATTCTGGCAGGACAATACGCCCAGCGAATACCACACCCTCTACCGCCTCGAGGATATCGACAACTTCCCCGAGTATGAAGTGGAAGCTGACGGCTTTGCCGGCCTGACCTTGCACCGCATCGTCATGGCCCGGCAACGAATTCTGGACGCCGGCTACATCCTGCCCATGGTCACATCGCGCGGACCGCTCTGCACCGCCGGATTTGTGCGCGGCACCACGGAGTTCATGCTCGACCTGGTTGAAAACCCTAGAGGCGCGCACAAGCTGATCGACCTGTGCACGCGCGTAATCATCGACTGGCTCAAAGCCCAGCAGAAAGTCATGGGCGACTCAGTCGAGAGCATCTTCATCCTTGACGACATTGTTGGGTTCATCAACGAGGAGTATTACCTCGAGTTCGCGCATCCTTACCTGAAACGCATCTGCGATGCTTTCCCGAAGGACTGGGTCAAGCTTTACCACAACGACGCCGAAGTCGACGCTTGCCTCGATCACCTGCCCGATGCGGGATTCAATGTTCTCAATTGGGGCAAGCAGAAGCACATTACCGAAGTGAAACGCCGCATCGGCGATCGAATGTGCCTGATGGGCAACGTCAACCCATTGGAGATTGCAGTTCGCGGGACGCCGGACGAAGTGAAAGGCGAAACCCTCGAAGTGCTTGAAGGCTCAGGTGGCGAAGGAATCATTCTTTCAGTCGGCGGTGGCGTGAGCCCCGGAATGCCGCGCGAGAATATTCTGGCCATGCTTGAGGCCCTTAATGAATTCAACGGAAAGCGTGCCGGCGCCGCAGTTGCCAGCGGCCGTTAAGCGGAGGATTGATGCCTGATTACGCTCTGATGAATCAATACCTCTACGAGGGCAACGCCGACCAGGTGGACCGGCTGACCAAAGAAGCGCTCGCCGATGGCCGGCCCGTGCAAGAAGTGATCAACGAGGGATTGATCGCCGGCATGAGCGTGGTTGGAGAGGATTTCAAGCACAACATTCTCTACGTTCCTGAAGTCCTCATCGCCGCGCGCGCCATGAAAGCAGGCATGACAGTGCTCAAGCCGCTGCTGACAGCTAAAGACAGCACCGTCAAGCCCAAAGGTATTTTGCTCATGGGTACGGTTCGCGGCGACCTGCATGATATCGGCAAAAACCTCGTGGGCATGATGGCCGAAGGCGCAGGCTTTGAGTTACACGATATAGGTGTGGACCAGAGCCTAGACAAATTCATGGCCGCCGCCGAAAAGTGCAAACCAACCATCATCGGCATGAGCGCGCTGTTGACCACCACCATGATGTACATGAAAACCGTGATCGATGGCTTTGAAGCGGCCGGCCAGACTCACATCAAGATGGCCATCGGTGGCGCTCCCATCAGCCAGATGTTCGCCGACGAAATCGGCGCGGACGGATACGGCGCCAATGCTTCAGCCGCGGTGGATTTATTCTTGCGGCTTGCGGAGCAGGTGTAACCGGACATGACCACGTACAAAATCCTCTACTGGCAGGAAATCCCCACTCAGATCAAGGCTGAAGATGAGATGGACGACGTTACCGTGATGCTCGATGACAGATTCATGCAGCAAGTCGATATCCTCGCCGCCAAACGCGGCCTGCAAAGCGCCGACGACTATTTGGCCCAATGGAAATGGACTGAGGAAGAAGATCGCGAAGGGTCTGCGCATGAAGTTGCGGAAGCAGTGAAAGCCGAACTCGAAGCAAAGGGCTGGTAAGCAGACTCCATCCATGGCCGTCACCCTCACCATCAACGGACAATCCACTCAAGCCACTGACGCGCGGTCGCTGTTCGATTACGCCGAAGCAATGGGCATTGACGTGCCCACGTCCTGCCGCAAGCAAGGCAAATGTAAAGAGTGCATGGTCGAAGTCATTGAAGGCATGAGCGCCCTGTCACCGCTTGCCGAGCCCGAACGTCATCTCAAGGGCAACTTTCGTTTGTCGTGCCAAACCAGGATTACCGCCGCAGACGGCCACGTTCGTTGTCACACCATGCGGCGCGGACACATGCGCATCGAGCGTCACGCGCTGGGATTACCCGGCAGCGATCAGGCATTCAAACTCGATCCCTCCGTCACGCGCGATGGCGATCGTATTCTCATCGACGGTGTCGAAGTCGAACGCTCCGCCGGTCCCATGCTCGGCATTGCATTGGACATCGGCACCACCACCGTTGTCCTGCGCCTCATCGACCTTGAAACCGGCGAGCTGATCGCGGACACCTCCTTTGAAAATCCGCAACGATTCGGCGGCTCTGAAGTCATGTCGCGCATCGCCTACGACACCGAGCATCCCGGAAGATTGCTCATGCGCACGCTTGCCGGCTACCTGAGCCACGCAATCGAAAAATTTCCAGTCGATCCGAAGACAATCTACGAGATGGTCGTGGTCGGCAACTCGACCATGCGCGACCTCTTCTTCCGGAAAAATGTTTATTCCATCGGCCAGACTCCGTACCAATCGATCACTGAGATCGAAATGGCCGATGGCAAGCGGACATCCACCAGCCTCATCCAGACCGGCCTTCAAAGCCTCCTGCCCATTCACCCCAAGGCGCGCGTCTACAGCGCTCCCATCATCAGCGGACACGTTGGAGCCGATGCAGCCGCCTGCATGCTGGCAGTCGACCTGGCGCATGAAGAGCGCCTCGTCGCGGTCATGGATATCGGCACCAACACTGAGCTGATCCTGGGCAACAAGCATCGCATTCTCTCGGCATCGTGCCCCGCGGGCCCGGCCTTCGAAGGCGGAGCCATCGCCTGTGGCATGCCCGCACTGGACGGCGCCATCGAAGAAGTAGCAATCGCCGCCGACAGCTCCATCAGCCTTCGCGTAATTGGTGACGTGCCGCCGGAAGGAATCTGCGGCTCCGGGCTTGTCGACACACTAAGCGAACTGCTCCGCACCGGCCGCATGAACGAGATGGGCCGCTTCGAAGACGACGTCAAGCGCGTTACGCTCTATCAGCATCAGGGCAAGGAAGTGTTTCTCCTCGAGAGCGACGTGAATGAGTTGGCGCAAGCAAAGGGCGCGAACGTCGCCGGCCTGCATGCCGTCTTCTCGAGCTACGGAATCAACTTCGAAGATATCGATCTCTTTTATCTCGCTGGCGGTTTCGGGCACCACCTCAACATCGAAGCTTCCAAACGCATCGGGCTCATCCCCAGTATGGACTCCACAAAAATCATTCAGGCCGGTAACACCGCGATTGAAGGCGCCACCATCGCGCTGCTCAGCAAGTCGAAGCGTCAGGAGTTGGAAGACCTCGTCAAGCGAGTCAAGCACTGCCGCCTCGAAACCCATCCCAGCTTCTTTGAGTTCTTTGTCGAGGGGTGCCAATTCAAACCCGTGGAGCCGATGCGATGCGCGACTTAGCCGAGTCCATGGAATTGGCCAGCACGCTTCCCGATGTAAATGTATCGCCCGAGGAGTACGTGCGTCTGCTCGGTTTTCCGCGTGGTTGGCAGCTCGAAGGCCGATCTTTGGAACTTGCGGATTGGGCCCGCGACTGGTACGCGAAGAATGGACGTCCGTGGATTTATGCCCGGCAAGTGGACAGCTTCGAAATCGCCGGCGACTCCATTCGCATTGACGGAGTCACGTTCATCAGCAAGAGGCTGAAGAGCACGCTTCAACAGGCAGAAGCTCACAGCGTGATTTTGGTCGCCGTCGGCGCCGGTCCTGAAGCTGAAGAGGAAAGTCGCCGCCGGTGGGTGGATGAAAAGCCCGACGAGTATTTCTTCCTGGAGATATTCGCTTCCGGCGTCGTCGAACATCTTGTTACATCCGCCGGAGCGCGTCTGTGTGACTGGGCAGAACATCACGACATGGCTGTGCTGCCCCACTATAGCCCCGGCTATCCCGAATGGGATATTGCGGAGCAGCCCCGACTTCTCGAGTTGATGATGCGGACGCGCAAGAAGCCTTTTCCCTCTTGCGTGGAAGTGTTTGACACCGGCATGTTGCGCCCCAAGAAGACACTGCTGGCCGTCTTCGGCCTGACGCGTCAAACCGACCGGTTGCGCCGCCTCACCGAGCTTGTCCCCTGCGAGAACTGTTCGTTTGGCCCATGCCAGTACAGACGCGCACCCTACCGCCGCGCTCCGCAATCCTTTGGCAAGCAACTCCCGGCTCCCATCGCGGCGCTTGACCAGGACGCCGAGTACAGCGTGAATCGTAGAGCCTTGAAGCGATGGACAGAGGAGCGTCTTTCGATCAACACCAACCCCGACGGCTCTCTCGACGCGCTCTTTCGCTATGAGGGAACCACTTGCACCAACATGGGCCGGTCCCTGGCTTTCGACTACGCTGTGAAGCTGGGCCCGCGCGAACAGGGATACCCAATCCTCGATCAGCGCTGTGTTCCAGCCGTAACTGATACAGGCCACACACACATGTGCCAGTTCCTTGAGAATCCCGAGCGCCTCATGAATTCAATCGATCGTGAGAAACCGCTCAGCGGCGAAAAATTGAATTCTGTCCTCTCATGGCAGCGCAAGCCCAGCGCCGCGGGCTGCTACTGTGAGCCCGCAAGCCGCGATCACAAGTGGGGCCTGGTTCTTGAAACAATTCACTACGCTTTGGCACAAAAGGAATTCGAGCAAAACACGGAGACCTCATGAAGAAACTCTTGCGAGATGTAATCCTTGAGCGGCCCCTCCTCGGTGACGGTGCCATGGGCACGCAACTCATGCTCGCCGGATTGGAGCAGGGCAATTGCGGCGAAGCATGGAATCTAACCCATCCTGAGCGCGTGCTCGCCATCCAGCGTCGCTACGTCGAGGCCGGCTCAGATTGCCTCATCACCAACACATTCGGCGGTTCGCGCATCATGCTCACCCGCCATTCCGAAGCCAACCACGTTGTCGAAGTCAATAAGGCCGGTGTCGACATCGCGCGTCAGGCCTTTGGCGACAAGCCCGGTTATGTGCTCGGCGATATCGGCCCGTTCGGCGGCTTGCTCAAGCCCTTCGGCGAATTCACTGAAGCCCAGGTTCAAAGTGCCTTCGAAGAGCAGGCCGCGGCACTCGTCGAGGGAGGAGCGGATGCCATCATTATCGAGACGCAGACATCGCTTGAGGAGTTGTTGATCGGCATTCAGGCCGCCCAGGCCGCCGGCTCAAAATGCATCATCGGCTCCATGGCCTACGACGTCACGCTCGACGGCTCCACCTTCCGCACCATGATGGGCATTGAGCCTGAACGTGCAGCAGAATTCATGGAGGAGCACGGCGCGCACATCGTCGCACTCAACTGCGGCACCGGAATGGAGATGGAGCGCGCCCGCGATGCCGTGGAGCGCTACAAGAAAGTCACAAGCTTGCCCGTGATGGTCCAGCCTAATGCCGGAAAGCCACAGCTGATCAACATGAAGGTCGTCTACGACGAAACGCCGGAGCAAATGGTAAAAGGCCTCCTGCCGCTTCTTGAGTCGGGCGCCAACATCATCGGCTCCTGCTGCGGCAGTACGCCGGATCACATTCGCGCATTCAGAAAAGTGCTGGACAAATTCCTCGCATCAAAGGGAATCAACGCCGATGGAGGTCAACGTGAAAGTTAAGCTCTGTGATGTAAACCCCGCTGCCCTGGAGAAGCTTCCCCAGCACACCGGCGATAAGTCAGGCATCGGCGTCCATTACATCGATACTTACATCAAGCCGATGAATCTAAAACTTGAAGACGGCACGCCTGTGAAATGCAAGCGCCGTGGCCTGAAGATCGTTCTCTCTGCCGGCGCAAAGAAAGGCGAAGGCCTCATGCGCCGTCTTGATGTGAGTCCCGACCCAATCATCATGCTCGACGCAGCTCTGCAGGAAGCCGCCAAGACCGCCGGCCTCGCACTTACGATTGAAGATGGAGCTATCTTTATTGAGCTATGATTTGCCCTTCAATGCGATGACCGCTACGCCTATCAAACCGCGCTCGCAGTGGTGCGGTTCCAGACGGGCCAATAGTTTTATTGAGGCTAGGTCCAGCCGCATATGAATCCGTTCACGGAACCTTTGATGGTCGAGGAAGGTTCGACAGCCAGTGATTGGCGACAACCCCGATTTGAATCTGAAGGCGGTTGTCTATGCAACAGATTTTTCTCCTTGCTTAAAGAACTCTGTGTTCCATCCATAGCGAAGTCGAGCCAGGCGGGTTGCGTCCTTTGCAGCCTCGACGAGCATTTCCTGCTGCTCACGATAAGCTCGCTGTTTGTTCAGTGCAATCAGGGCGTTGGATACATCGCCGAAATCGGCTAGGATACTTTCAGTTGGCTGTGTGGCCTTCGCTGACCGACTGCTGTAAGCAAAGGAGAAATGATGCGATTCGTTACTTTGATTGCCGGCATTGTTTGCTTGTTTGCAGTGCTGGTGGATGCCTTCCAGACCATCATTTTACCCCGTCGCGCGTCTGGCCGATTTCGTCTCACACGCATCTTTTACATTGTTACGTGGAAGCCATGGGTGTTTCTCACCAAGTGGCTTCAAGACACGCGCAAGCGTGACTTCTGCTACAGCTACTACGGCCCAATGTCGCTGATTTTTCTGCTGATGGTGTGGGCTGGCGTGATGGTGGTAGGCTTCGCCCTTATCTTTTATGCCCTCGGTAGTCCGTTCAACGACCCCACGCAAGGGGCAGGCTTTCGATCGGACCTCTACGTGAGCGGGACCACCATCTTTACCCTGGGGCTGGGAGACGTTACGCCACAAAGTGCGTGGGCACGCGAGTTGCTCATTCTCGAGGCCGGCACCGGGCTTGGTTTTCTTGCAGTTGTGATGGGGTATTTTCCGGTCCTCTACAGCGCATTCTCGCGTCGCGAAGTCAGCATTTCGCTGCTGGACGCGCGGGCCGGCTCTCCGCCTACGGCTGCGGAACTAATGCGTAGGCATTCGTATGAAGGCGGGGAAGCCGCGCTCTCGGTGTTGTTGGTGGAGTGGGAACGCTGGTCGGCAGAATTGCTGGAGAGCCACATCTCTTATCCGTTACTCTGCTATTTTCGCTCGCAGCATAACAATCAGAGCTGGATCAGTGCACTGACAGCCATTCTCGACGCTTCAGCACTTCTTATTGCGGGAGTGCAGGGGCGCGAGGCGCGGCAGGCCCAGTTGACCTTTGCCATGGCGCGACACGCCCTTGTGGACCTGGCGCAGATATTCTCACTTGTCCCAGTCAACAATGCTCCCGACCGGCTTCCTCCAGAGCGTTATGAGCAGCTATACGATCTACTCTGCAAGAGCGGAGTGAAGGTCTGCCGCGACAGTCGCTCCATCGAAAGGCTTCGTGACATGCGTGCTCTCTATGAGGGTTACGCCCAGGCACTGAGCGACTACCTTCGCATGCCGTTGCCGCCATGGATCGCCGACAAGCCGCACAAAGATAACTGGCTGGCCGTTGCAAAGCTACGCGCGCAGACCGATGCGGCCAATGCGCCGGCAGATAATACAACGCCAAGCGGGGAAGCATCGCAGACGATCGCTGGGCTTGTTGATGATCATCACGAGTTCTAAAACAAGAACGCTTGCATTCGCTGGCACGGTCTTGTCGCCGGCTACCGATTCACCCGATGCAGAACCAGCGGGACGGTCGGGGGAAGTCGCATGTTTGGATTTCTTGATGGATCCGATCCATCCGGCGGAGGTCCAATCGCCGGTCGTGGCCCTTCAGGCTCCGCAGGGTGCGGCATCTGCCTGCGCGGATCCGTGGTTCGCTGGAGCTCAATGCGGTCATCCTTCACCGTTCCCGAATAGCTGCTGGTGCCCACTTTGAAGGACACGTTGCTGCCATCCACTTTGCCTTCCTCGACTGGAGCGCCTGCGTCGTTTCCGCCAAAGGCGGCGCCGCTTCTATTGCGGCTCCAGCAGGGCCCAAACCCTGAGCCGCCACAGCGGCTTGCGCCAGCAGGGTGGATTTCAGCAAGTCGCGACGTGAAAAGGTTTTTATTTTTGCTTTCCATAATGGATCCTGCGAGCGGAATATGCTTGAAGGTTGATTATTTAGGAGACTTTATCATCAAACGGCTTACGTCTTCAGGTTGTTCTTGACGCTTCCAGCGGCCGGAACTATCCGATGCATGGACACCCCTCAATCGGGTGCGAACTTTCCTTCGGATCCTATCAAATACCTCTCGACCTTGATCGTTGATCAAATCTGTGCCGAATAATCCTTGCTTCAAAAAAAGAAAGGCGCTCCGAAGAGCGCCCTTCCTTGTTGATGATGGTTGCGATCTAGAAGATGAACTTGCCGGCGAGTTGGAGTTGACGGTTTGCTCCAGCACCCGGTCCGTTCTTCTGGATCTGCGCGTAGGGCGTGTTAGCCACGTCGTTCGCTCCGCTTAGAACCAAGTAGCTGTTGGCATGGTTGAGGATGTTGTAGGCCTCACCCCGGAGTTGGACGCTCATGCGTTCGTTGATCTTTATGCTTTTGTTCACGTCCAGGTTGAAGATGAACTGGCCGGGTCCGCGGAAAGCATTGCGGGCAGACATGCCGCCAGGGAACGTGTCGACCCCACCCACGATCGTCGGCAGGTCAACCGCGCCTTCTTTTGGATCTCCATAGGTACCGTAGGCGGAGGCACTGTACGCAGGAAACGTGATATATGCGAACAGATCCGGCGTGGCAGTGGGAACCGCAGGGCCACTCCGCTGGTAGTGCGGTGTTTGCAGGAAGCGCGCGCGCCCGCATGCGGTAATCGCGTTAGGGTTACAGTCATACATTGTGAAGGGTGTGCCGGTATTCGCCGAGAATACTGTGCCAATTTCCCATCCGCCCATCACTTCACGTGCAGCGAACGAGTTGAGGCGATCTGCGTACTTGATGTCCCAGAGTATCGAGGTCGAGATGCGGTGCTTGACGTCGAAATCGGAGTTGCCATGGTCAATGGCGTGATTGTAGGGATCGAAGTAGGCGACGCCGCCCACATCCCCGTTGGACTGACCATCGGTAAACGCGGAGCTTGTGTTGTCAGTCGAGTGAGAGTAGGTGTAGTTGCCCGTGGCGATCAAACCCGTGTTGAAGAGGTTGCTCCCTCGGAAGTAAGTATTGATACCGCTGTAGTAGCTGTCGCCATCCGCGCCGCGCACGTTGATGGAGGTGAACTGCGGATTCAGTCTGTTTGAGTTCTTGGCGCCGGAAGGAACGTACTTCAACGGATCGTTCTCGTAGACCGGGCCGTAGTAGCTGCGGTTGTAGTTGGCGATTGAGTAGTTGTGGATGCCGCGCGTTCCGGTAAATGAAGCACCGGCCGAGAAGTTCTTGCTGAATTCACGCTCCAGGGCAAGGGTGTAGAACTGGGCATATGCAGGCTTTATTTTGGGGTCAACTGCACGAACTGTTCCCGGAGGAATCGCCTTGGAGACACCAGATCCGCCGCTGAACGATCCAAGAGGACCAGTGTTGATAGGAATCGAAGCGCCTACGTCCAGGTTGGTGAAGCTGATGGCCAACTGCGAGGGCGGGTTGAGGGCGACGTTGTAGGTGACGTTGCCGAAGTTGCGCTCGTAGCTGATGCCATATCCGCCGCGGATGCTGGTTTTTCCATCACCGGTCAGGTCATAGGCAAAACCGATGCGGGGACCGAACTGCTTGTAGTTTGTGGCCCAGAGTTTTCCGCCCGGATCCTGAACTCCGGAGATCGGTTGATCGATGGCCTTCATGATCTTGCCGGCGCGAAGTCTATCTTGAAGCGTGCCGGTTGTGCCGAAGTAGAAGTTTGAATCCAGCTCGTGGTGCTTGTTGTGTTGGGTACCATACAGGTCATAGCGGATACCGAGGTCGACAGTAAGGCGAGGAACGACCTTCCACGCGTCGTCGAAGAATCCTGCGCCTTCGTTATACCGGTTGGAGCGGCTGAAGTTGGGCTGGGCGATTGGAGTGACAATTGTACAGGCTGGGATGGTGTTTACCACTCCCGTGACCAGGTCCTTCACGCATGGGTACTTACCCTGCGGATCGAGGTTGGCCTGGAAGAAGTTGAAGACACCAGCCTGGAAGTTGACAAGCGAACCCTGAGTTCCGGAGCTGACCAGTGATTCCTGCGCGTTCTCGTATATGGCAAATGTGTGGTTGTCGCGGATGTAGGTGTATTGTCCGCCAAAGGTAAAGGTGTGCCTGCCCTTGGTCCAGGTGACGATTGGGCTTATCACGATGTTGTTCTGCGGACCGCCAGAAGGAATACCGTTGCCCGCGTTGCCTTCGCTATAACCAGGGAAGACGAGCGAATTGTTGGCGACCGAAGGTGCAGCGCCGGAGTTAATGAACAGCGTGGGTCCAGCCGGGTTGGCACCAAGTGGCTGGTTGACGTTATCGCGCATCCCGCCAAACTGGATTTGAGAGGTCAGGCTTGAAGAGAAGTTGTGGGTGATGCCAACTACCAGGTTCTGGGCCTTGTTGGAGGTCACAGTGCTGAATCCGGCATACGGGCTCAGGTTGCCAGATCCCAAAGGCGTTACCTGGTTGTAGAGCACATAGCGACCATAAACCTGGGTGCGATCGGAGATCGTCCAGTCCCCGCGCTCGATGGTGTTGTAGGTATCCTGAGGAGTCCCGCCACCGGCGTCGGCAAATGATGTGACGTTGACCTGTTGAAGCATCGGGAAATTATCGTTGAAGACGCTGGGGAAACTCGCTTCAAGAGCTGTTCGATCCGTGGAGAAGGCGCTGCTGACAGATCCGGGTGCGCCACCGATTTGCCCCAGGGTCAGGATCTTGCTGGTCGCCGCTCCGGACACCTTGCCGAACTTGCTGAAAAAACCCTGAGTGTTTGCATTCGACGCAGCGATAAACTGCGTCGTCGGGATGAGGTACTGGGTGACGTTGCTGCTGCGGACCTTGAGCCATTCTGTGCTTGAGAAGAAGAACAACTTGTTCTTTACGACCGGACCGCCGAGAGAGTACCCGTAGTTGTTACGCACAAAGCGGTGTAGTGGAATCCCGTTGGCATTGTTGAAGTAGGAATTGGAGGCGAAAGTAGAGGGGCGATAGAACTCGTAGGCAGTTCCGTGAAACGCGTTTGTGCCGGACTTGGTCACCACGTTCACCACGCCGCCAGAGGCGCGGCCATACTCCGGAGCGAAGTTCGATGTGATGACACGAAACTCCTGGACCGCATCGAGGGGAACCGTGGTAGCAACCGAAACTGAGAAGAGATAGGTGTTCTCGATGCCATCGAGAAGGATTTCCGTAGACGAGCTGCGAGCGCCGCTGATGTTGAAACCAACACCGCGGGAGGCCGCGCTCGGATCGGAAGACACGCTGCCGGAAATCGAAACGAGTGAGTAGGGATCGCGAGATTCTGTGGGAAACTCAGTGATCTGCTGGTTTGAAATGACCTGGGAGTTTTCCGCATTCTCCAGATCGATCCCGACCAGCGCATTGGCAGCCACCTCAACAACTGTGGAAGCGCCGCTGACAGACAGCTTGACGTTGGCGGTATTCGCAGACCCTACAGCAACATTGAGCTTGGTCGTCGTCGCAGCGAAGCCGGGAGCTTCAACAGTGACGGTGTAGTCCTGGGGGATAAGGCCCTGAACCGTATAGGCTCCGGAACTGCCTGATACCGTGGATCTGACGGCGTTTGTCTGCACGCTTGTAACAGTGACTTTGGCGTTGGCGACCACTGCACCAGACGGGTCAGTGACTATGCCTGAAATGCTGCCATTTTGTGATTGACCAAAGGCAGCACTCGACATTGCAAGCAGAGCGGCTAAATGCCACAGGGCTTTCTTCATGGTGTTCTTTCTCCTCGGAGGATCTGGATTGTTGAATCTGGTCCGGCAAGGGGGCCGGGCGACACCGCTTCACACGACTGACAGGGATCAGCATTAGCGCATGATGTGCTGAGGCTGCAACCGCTTGGTGTCAAAACTTCCAAGACAACAAAAGAGACAGATTTTGATTCACGGGGCCGGTGGGTTCCGGAGCTGACCGAGCTTCCGGGGGGTTGTGGAACTAAAAGCAATTGTTGTGCCAAACAGATTAACCGCGTATGTCTATTTAAAGAATGAGTTAATTCGCCTATCTGGCAATCTTGAATCTACCATTTCTGCAATTTAATATCCAAAAATATGAAAATCGGTATCATACCGGCGACGGCATCCCCTCTTGCGCCCTTTTCTCGGGAGGTACTTATGCGCCTCGGCGCCAGTTCGATCGCCGAGCGTCGCATTTCCACGTTCTCAAGGCACGCCGGAGCGGGAATCCGATGCTCAACGCGAGTCGCAAAGCAAGGATGCTGTGCTGCCGGCGCTCTCGCAATCGCGTTATCCGGGCTCCCCTTGCTTCCTTCTTTGCGGTTCCGCTTCTCATCGAAAGCCAGGATAAGCAGGAATGCTTTCGAGTCATCCAACTCAATTGCAGGCTCACCAGGGGTTGGCTCCCAGCGGTTGGTAGTGAACCCAGTCAAAGTCGACCGCGCCGGGGTCAGTGGCCAGGGTGGTGTAGGCGAAGAGGGCCGGCCGCGATCCTTTCCACCAACTGAATCGGATATGCGTAGCCGCTCCAAACTCGTGGAAGGTTTTGCCATCGTCGAGGCTATATGAGTAGCGGGCCTGATCGCCTTCGACACGCACGCGAAGCTGAACGGCCGCTCGCGGGAGAACTGGCCCGGATTCGCGATCCTCAAGATGGAACAAGTTCAATCGTCGCTCGTTCCCCGATTGCACAATCTCAAGGCCGCTGGCGGATTTCTCAAACATCGCCAATCCGGTATGCACTCCGGCCTTCGCGTCAGTCAAGTCGAGACGCACGGTGAATTCGAAAGCGTTGTCCTGCATGCATTGCGTGAGAGTATTGCGCGCGGAGATCAGGCTATCTGCCGGCATGGGAAGCAGGCGCAAATAGCCAGGCCGAGCGCTCAGCGACCAGTGAGCATCGTCCGGATTATGATTCCATTCCCATTGCAGGCCGAGTTTCGGGTCGTTGAAGTCGTCGGAGGTTTGTGGGTGCTGTTGCGAAGGTACGCGAGGGTGACCGGGGATAGGGCCGGAAGCCATGGGCTGCCCTGTAGATGCACCATCCGGATCCTCGCCGATCACTGGCCAGTCGTCCTGCCAGCGGACCGGCTCAAGGTGAACAATGCGGCCGTGCGCTCCATCGGACTGAAAGTGAACGAACCAGCCTTCGCCGTCCGGGGTTTCGACATAGCCACCCTGATGCGGTCCATTGATGCTGGTCGAGCCCTGTGCGAGCACAACACGCTGCTCGTATGGGCCGTAAAGATTGCGCGACCTCAGTACGGCCTGAGACCCCACGCCAACACCGCCAAATGGCGCAAAAATGTAGTAGTACCCGTCGCGCTTATAAAATTTGGGGCCTTCAAGAACTGGCAGGTGCTTGGAATCCTGCACAATGATCTTCCCATCATCGAGCAAACGTTTTCCATCCGCCGACATACGATGAAGAATGAGCGGGCCGGCGCCTGTCAAAGAGTGGACCAGGTAGGCCTTTCCGTCGTCGTCCCAAAAGGGGCATGGGTCTTCAAGGCCAGCTTTTGCGATTACTTGAACCGGGGCACTCCATGGTCCCGTGATCTTGGCAGCAGTACTGACGAAGATTCCCTCGGTTGGCGTCGGGAAGTAGACATAGTACAGCCCATCATGTTTCCGGATCGAAGGCGCCCATATGCCACTGCCGTAGCGATTGCCCCCAACCATGCTATAGCGAGGGTCCATGTCCATTCGCTGCACTACGTGCCCCACAATCGTCCAATGCACAAGGTCGGTAGATTGCAGAATCGGAATGCCCGGCACAAAGTGAAATGTGGAGGCAACAAGATAGTAATTCGCACCATCGCGGATCACATCCGGATCGGAGTAATCTGCAAAAAGGATTGGGTTGTGATAAACGGCTTGCGCCGTATGCGCTGCTTGCGCGAGCGCAGCCGGGATTGTTGCCGAGAGGAACAGCGCTGCCAGCATTCTGCGTAAATACATACCTGATTCCCATCCTGCTGCATAAGTCATGGAGTAGCCTTTACGTTCTGGTCACTTTACATTCAGGAGTGGGAGCGACTTTCCCGGCCGATGTACTTTGCGCTCGGCCAGCGATGAACTGCCGCAATCGGCGCATGTGTATACGTTCAGAAATCAAAATTGTGCGATCAGATGGGGAGTGCGGAGTTTAGCCGCACTCCCCGTTCATTTTAGAAGATCAGCTTCAACGACAATTGCGCAATGCGCGGGTCGTTTGTGTAGTTCCCGTTTTGTGGAGAAGTACTCGTGATCTGGCCGAAGGTTGAATTGTTTGTCGAGTTAGGATCGCCGAAGTTTGTGTGGTTCAGTAGGTTGAAATACTCGGCACGGAACTGGAAGTAAGTGCGCTCGGTCACGGAGAACTTGCGAGCAAGGCTTGCATCCCAGCCTACGTACTGCGGGCCCCTGAGTGATCCTTTCTTGATGGTCCCAAAGGTGCCGGCCACGGTTGGATTAGCAAAGCTGGCCGGATTCAGGTAGGACTTGCAGTGGGTTCCAGCTGCGCATGCAGAGCCGCCGTACGGAGATCCCGTCAGGATGGCGCGGTCACGCGACTGTCCCGAACCCGAGATGTTGTTCGAGCTGGAGATGATGGTCAGCGGGTCGCCGCTCCGGAACTGGAAGAGGCCGGAAGTCTGCCAGCCGTTGACAATGTAGCGCGCCACACTCGGTGCTCCATTCAAGAACTTCGGAATCACATAGACGTAGGACATGGAAACGACGTTTCTGTGATCGAAGTCCGTTGGGCCATAGTCGAGGGCCTTGAAGTTCGCAACCGTGATCGGATAAACATATGAGTTTCCCGACCCAATCGAAGTGGCCGCTGCGTTGAACGGCATATTATCCAGCGCCTTCGACCATGTGTAGTTGAAGAGCATCGTCAAACCGTACTTCATGCGTTGCTCGACCGAGAGCTGAAGGGAGTTGTAGTTGGTGTTTCCGCCTGTATTGGCCGCCGTAATGGTGGAGGTGAAGCAACTGTTGTTGACCGCACAACCGGCCTGATTGTAGATACGTGGCCCGTTGACGAAGGGGCTCTGGGATGTGGGTACAAAGGGATTCAACTCCAGCGGTACCCATTCGTGACTGCTATGCTCTGCCACATAGGCAGCGCGCATCGAAAGACTGCTCGAGAACTGCTGTTCCACAGCGAGGTTCCAATCGTAGGTAACCGGATCCTGGAAACCGTGGAATGGGTCGTAGGTCAGGAAGCCTTGCGGCGGAATAGGTGCGGTCGCCGGAGGCGGCTGGGGGGCAGGGAAGGGATTGGGAGTTCCATAACTCCCGTACGGATCAGCAAAGGTAATCTTGGCGCCATTGGTATTCAAAACATCGACATTCGTGATGTACGGCGACGTATTCGTGTAGATGTTGAAGAGCGTGCTGTTGATGCGGCTATCAAAGAACACGCCTGAGCCGCCGCGCAGGCTGGTCTTTCCAGTTCCAAATACGTCCCAGGCAAAGCCCAGTCTCGGCATGAAATGTTTGAATTCCGATTCCACTCCGTTGGGATTGAAGCCCTGGTCGCCTGCAAACTGTAAACCGGCGGGCGCAAGGGGATACTTGGAAGAGTGCGTCCCGGATGCCCAGAGCTTGGGGAAGAAGCTTCCCATGCGCCCCTGGATCTCCTTCCATGGAACGAACGGCTCGTAACGGACCCCAAAGTTCAGCGTCAGATTGCGAGTTGCCTTCCAGCTGTCCTGAATATAGGCACCATTGAATTTGTCGCGGGCATTGAAGAATTGACCTGACGCTTGCGAGAATTCGTTGACATATCCAAAAAGGAAGCTGGCAATTGCATCATTGGTGTTGTTTGCGTTGAAGGTGAAGTTACCCGGCTGCCGAAACAGATTGTCGACATCTACCTTGCTAACCTCACCGTGGTAGCCGAAGGCGATGTTGTGCTTGCCCAACTGAATATGCAGGTCGTCGGTCAATGTGTAATTGGCTCGACGGAAAAAACCTTGTGGGTTGTCGCCGATACTGAAGAAACCCGTCGCCGCGATCGAGTTGATTTGCTTGAACGCGGGCTGCCAGATGTTCACACCCAAGTCGGCCACACTAATACCGCCCGCAATGGGGCCGCGGGATGCATTGTCGATCTGATAGCTGATGATGAAGTTGTTCAGGATGTGATCGTTGAAAGTGTGCGTCTCGGAGATCATCGAGTTGTAGTAGTTGATCTGCGCCTGGTCTGCGTAGGTTAACAGGTTCTTCAGGTTGAGCACGCCGTTCAGCGAATACGCATCGGAGAAGTAGCGGACAGTCAGTCTGTCTTTAGGGGTCAGCTCCTGATCGAAGCGAGCTGTTACTTCGCCGAGATGGTAGAAGGCAGGCTTCTGATAGCTCAGGCTGCCATTAGCATTCAGTTGCGATGGTGGGGGCAGATATTTCAGCAGCGCCAGAGACACTGGGCTATACGCACTGGTATTCACCGTAGTCGTGAAGGTGCTGCCGGTTGGTGTGCATGACATGATTGCCGCCGGGTTCAGCGGATCACTCAGGCACGCCTTCTCATTGGCGAAAGTTCCGGCAAGTTGTGCGGCTGTGGGCAGTGTTGCGGCAGTCGCGCTCACAGCCGCCGTGTGGTTGATCGTCTTTTGGTATCCGACAAAGAAAAACGACTTGTCGCCGTTAAAGAGATGAGGGATCTTGACCGGTCCGCCGATAGTGCCGCCAAACTGGTTCCGCTTCAGCGGGTCCACCGTCTTGACGCCGTTCACATAGCTGAAGTAGTTCGCGGCGTTGAAGACGCGGTTGCGAACGAATTCGAACAGGTTGCCATGATACTGGCTGGACCCGCTCTTGGTAATGATGTTCACCACGCCGCCGGCGTTCTGGCCGTATTCGGCGTTATAGTTGCTCGTCTGAACGCTGAATTCCTGCACCGCATCGGGCATCGGGAAGGGAGCGTTCACATTCGTATACTCGTCCACGTTGTTAGCGCCATCGAGCAGGTAATTTGTCTGCCCCACGCGCGTGCCGTTGGCGGAAATAGTAAAGGCGACCGGAAAGGTTTTGGTCGCTCCCTGGTCTGCCTGGGCGGAGGGTGCAACCGTCACACCGGCTACTTCGGCTGTCAGAGCAGCCAGGTTGCGTCCGTTCAAAGGCAGTTCGTTTACCTGGGCTGTGCCAATGACCTGCGCTAGCGTTCCGGTGGTGACGTCTACCTGGGCGGCTTCGGCGCTTACCGTGACTGTTTCAGTTGTGCTGCCCGCCCGGAGAATGATGTTGGTCGTCAGGGCGGCATCCGCGCGAAGTTGCAGATCCTTCACCGCAAAGGTCTCAAAGCCGGCATGGCTGGCGGATACGCTGTAGATCGATGGCGCCAGCGACGGAAAGATGTAGGTGCCTTCGCCGCTCGATGTTGTCTTTAGCATCAAGCCGGTGCTGGATTGCGTCGCCGTCACCACGGCGCCCGGAACGACTGCCCCGGTCGCGTCTGTCACGGTGCCGCCGATGCTGCCGTATCCTTGGGCCATTGCCCCTTTGGGTACCAGCAAAACTACTGCGCAAACGACCACGATACTGCTTATCAGTTTGAGAAAAGTCTTCATTTTAGCCTCCTAATTCCCCTTGCCACTTCTGTCAGCCCGACCTGAATCACCTTGCCGCGTGAAGATCACGATCAGCCGGTCGGACTGGATTGTTGTGCGAGCCGGTTGTATAGAGAAAGAGGGATGAGTGGATAGACAGGTACCGTCCCTGACTGTCAGGAATTGAACATATATTGCTCATTTGTCATTAGTTATATGGAATCGATGAGACGGAAAGCGGGCACACCCGGGAGCAGGATATTTATTCTGCCGAAATCGCCAGAACCTTTGGTGGTCCTGGGGTCCCGTCGGTCACCGTGGTGCCGAGGACGATCTGGAGATTCTTGCTGTTTTCATTGAGCCTTATTTCATTGGCAATCGCGTTCATCAGGTCCGGGTCGGTAAGAAACTCCCCGGCAGCCTGGGTACCGTAAGTGTAGAGTCCACCGATCACCACCACCACGTGTCCGGTTTCCGAGTCCCGGATGCGCGAAATCAGTGCGAAGTCCTGCAACTTGGGGCTATTGGCACCCACAACAAGATCGCGAGACTGATTTGTGGCCCAACTCCAGTTGCGCGAGATGGGGTTCTTTGCATCCCTTATATAGATAAGGTGCTTATCGGCGTCCAGCGCCAGGCTGTAGCGCAACTGGCGAGTCAGGCGCAGGCTCCACTCGTTGTTGAAGGCTCCGATCAGTACAACCGCGCCCTCTCTGAGATCGGAGAATGAGCTAGAGTTGCCTCTCCGGAACACCACCCTCTTCTGCCGCGCTTCCAAAACGCCAACCACCCTGGCGATGGTCACTGCGTCCGCGAAAGGAACTGTCTGGGATGAGTCGGAGCTGAGGATCGGCGTGGGAGCGTTTTCGTTCGCATCCGCTTGAGACGGAGTCGGCGGCCCGTTTGGATGATCGCCCACAGCCAGCAGAACCGGCCCTGGTGTATCCAGAACCGGCTTCCAGAAGAGATCTTGCGGGCTGGCGCTGTTAAGCCAGCGATACCCGATAGACGCGGCGATCACCACCACCGCGGCAAGGCCAATAACCTTGTACCAGTTCACTTTTCGATTTGCGGATGCTTTTTCTGCGCTCAGTTTCCTGGGCAGCGGCACGGGGCCAAGCCCGTTGTGCGCACTTTGAGTTTGAAGCGGACCGAAACTCGATTCGGGCTCTATTCCGGGTTCGCCAATTGCGTGTGCGCCTTGGCCTGGAAGCGAGAACCTGGGGACGTACGAACCCGGCACAAGGTCCATCCGCAATTCGTGCCGGTGCTTCTCGTCTACGTAGTAAGAAGCTAGTCTCTTTCTTAGTTCGGTTGCCGCAGTGCGAACAATATGATCCAGGTTGGTGTCATACGATGGATCCCGTCCAAAAACCTCAACCCCGATTGTCCGTTCCTTAATCTGCTCTGCCGACCCGTTCAGTGTTTCCTCGACCACATATTTGAGAAACGCGACAGACCTTTTACTGGAGCGAAAAGCGTCGTCTCGGACTAGAAGATCCAGTTGGGCGCGAATCATCTCCGCAGTTGCTCCGTGCTCGACTTCCTCTTCAATCATCGCAATCCCAGTGACAGCGATTCTAGCATGCATGCGCATTGATAAGACCCGATTTAGAGGCAAAGCCCGATCGCTTTACGGCCGTCGCGCCCGTATCGCGATGTCACGGATCGATCAGATTCTTAGAGGATGTTTTGCGGGTGATTCCGTGCGCCTTTTCAGCGATTATTTTCGTTGAGAATCAATAGATTACGATCAATCTTCTCGTTGGCACTAAACAGGAGGGGGCTCAGTTGGCCAGGTTGCACGCATCGAGTTTTGAGAGGCAGACCGGGCCTCCCGGTCTTGCCCTGGCTGCACGCACCGTTCCCTTGACGCGCGGCCTCGAAGCCGGCCATTCACTTGTAATATCGATTGCTACGCTAACTGGAACGTGATGGTGATGGTAGTCGTCAGGTCCTGCGGTCGCCCGTCACGTGTTGCCGGACGGAAGCGAATCTGTTGCGCTACACGCCGCGCCTCCTCGTCCAGTCCGTGGCCTAATCCGCGCACCACACCTTGCACCACAACCTGGCCGGCGGCAGTGAACGTGACGCGCAGTATCACGTCTCCCTGCACCTTCAATTGTCGGGCTTCGCTGGTGTACTGCACGGGAGGTTTTGAAATCACCTCGAGATTGGTGGAGACCGGTTGCGCAATAACCCTCGGGGCCACCGCCACCGTGGTCACGCCGGGGATGCCGGCCGAGGCCACCTTGCCGTAACTTCCTGTCGGGCCAGTCCCGGTGGCGCCTGGAATGCCTGCGGATGCCACTTTTCCAACGACCCCGGCATTCGAGCCGGATTTGGTACTGTTGCCGATCCCCGTCGACCCAACCACGCCATGTGGCGCAACAGCCGGGCCTTGCATCCCGCCAAAAGGATTCCCGATGGCCGCAATTGTGGCCGGCCGGGTAGCGTTGGGATTAGGTGTCGCGCCGAAAGTCTGGCCCAGATGCACCGGAGCCGTTGAGGGCTTGACGCTGCTGTCCTGCGCCGGCATGGCTGCCGTCAAAGCCGCCTTGGGCTGCGGCGCAAGAATGATCGCTGGCTTAGGATCCTTCATCGCCGGCATTGGGAGCTTGGCTTCCATCTGGATCGGCTTCGGCTCCGGCTTCGGTTTTGGCATTGCTATTTTCGGAGCGTCCATTTGTATCTTGGGCGGCGCTGGCGGTGGCGGCAGCTTGGGTGGCGGCGTCACCTTCACCTTGGGCCGAGGTGGCGGCGTCGTGGGGACGATCAACTCCGTCATCTCGTACTTGTGCACTTGAATGACGTGTTTCACCGTCATCCCGATGATGAGAGCCAATGCCAGGATCGAAGCATTTACTGTTGCACTGACGATGAATGGTGCAGCATTGCCTTCCGGTTCGGGAAGCAGACCGAAGTTGGTTCTTCCTGGTGTGTACTCTACCGGCATGAAGTCAGTCCTTGTTTGAAACTGTCAACTTGGTGAAGATTCGCTTTTTTTGACGAAGCCGCGGGACGGCAGCTTGGGGAATTGGGATGAGTCGGCTCGCGGCGACCTTCGTGGACACTCAATTGAATGCGTACCACTACTTCGCGAGGTTGGTTACATCCTTTGAGGCGTTTCAAGTCCTATTATCAGTACAACCAGAGAATGCCTGAATACCACAAAATCATGCGTACATCTGGCCCAAACGTGCTATTCACGTACCACGAAGTTGGCACTACGCAACCGCGGGTCCTCGGCTCTTGTCTCCGGTGCTTATCAAGGCCGTATCCAGCGGGCAATCGTATCCTTCATCACCGCAAGCCGCCGTTCGAGCATCTTTTTCGATCCAAGGTCGCACTGAAAAACGGTAGACAGCGTATGCCGGTTCATCAGGTAGAAGAATCCGAGCGCTGCAATGTTCACGTTCAGCTGCATTACATCCAGATCGCGCCTGATGCTTCGTTCGCGTCTTCCCCTTACGAGGAGCTTCTTCGCCAGTGCAATATGGTTTGCATTGATTTCGCGAGTTCGCTTCGAGCCTTTGAGGTGCCGTGCCTCGAGTTGGTTCTCGCTGTTCAAAAGCCGGATAAAATCCGGATTCGCGAGATAGTACCGCCAGGTGAACTCCACCAATTTCAGAATCGCTTTGTCGGCCCGCAGTGAATCCAGTTCAAGCGCGGCCTCCTCGCTCCGAATTGTCAGGTAAGCCCTCTCGAGAACTGCGGTGAACAGGTCGTCTTTGCTGCCAAAGTAGTGGTACAACAATTGTTTGTTGATCCTGGCCGCGGCCGCGATTTGATCGACCCTGGCGCCGTCGAATCCTTTTTTTGCAAAGATTCTGGCCGCGGCTTTGAATATCCGTTCCTTGGTCCTTTCGGGGTTCCGGCTGCGGGCTTGTGGGGAAGCATTCACAGTCATCTTGTCCCTCGCTTTACGTATGGTGTATAGTAACCAACCAGTTGGTTGTTTACAAGAACTTTGTTGCGGCTCTTCGTTATGGGGGCGTCCATGTCTCTCAATCTGTTCGATAGGCCGGTGGCGATCGTCACCGGAGCCTTTCGCGGAATCGGCTATGCCTGTGCCATTGGGCTTGCCAAGGCGGGATTCAATCTCCTGCTCAACGATCGGGATGGTGACGAGAGCCGCGACCTTGCGCCGCGCATTACAACAGAGCTGGCGGCTCTTGGCGCGGACAGTTTACCGATCTTTGCCGATGTGGCAAAGCTTGAGGCTCATTCGGCAATGCTGGACGCGGCGATCTCCCGCTGGGGAAGAATTGATTGCCTGGTGAACAATGCTGGCGTTCCCGCGCACCAGCGGGGCGATCTCCTCGATGTGAAACCTGAGAGCTTCGATGAATGCATCAGCGTCAACACTCGCGCCGTCTTTTTTCTCAGTCAGTCCATTGCCCGTCACATGCTGGCGCAGAGCGGCCAAACGGGCATACATCGCAGCATTATTAACATTACTTCGAGCAATGTGAAGGCCGTCTCAATTACCCGGAGCGAGTATTGCGTATCGAAGGCGGCCTCTTCAATGACGACCAAACTCTTCGCTCTGCGGCTCGC
>CZKZ01000656.1_pt1 | contig 61374 bp, 20 predicted proteins | sample 1122171 | NCBI WGS metagenome assembly CZKZ01 (sample SAMEA3539301, study PRJEB10725) | soil metagenome | biome: tundra; feature: field; material: soil | place: USA | collected 2010-05 | depth 0.15 m
CCTTAGATTGTCGGTGATATCAATTCCCTCGAAATATAGGCTCATTACATTCGCAGTTACTCACCTTCACTTGCACACGCCTTGCTGAGAACGAGGATCTTATGTTTGAGGACTGATCCTGCAACCCGCCCCCGGAGGGCCTGCCACCATCTTCCACCCGCGACGCTCTTACACGAACCAAAAAAGTTACGCCGCTCAGCAATCTGCGGATGTTCGGTTAGCCTGCGGATGGTCATAACGCTCCGTGATAGTCAAATAGATGGCGGATACGGTAGCCGGGTTCGCCTGCCACCGCGCCCCTATATCCGGTGGGAGCATCCAGATCCGTCACAAGCCAGGATTGCCCCTGAGGGCTATCTCCCGGCGGCCCGGAGATGACGATCTGGCTGGAATCCCCGGCCACCTCAAAGCTCTGGAGTGGAATCGTCAAACCCATTCCCCGCGCTTTCACGTAGGCCTCTTTTCGTGTCCAGAAGCGAAAAAAGGCCCGGTTGCGCTCCTCTCCTTCAAGTTCCGAGAGGAATTCGCGCTCTCGAGGGGTGAATACAGTTCTTGCAATGTCGAGGAAATCGGGCAGTTCCCGGACCTGCTCGACATCGATGCCGATTTCTCTGCCCTCCGCAAGAGCCCATGCAACCAGACCGCCGGAATGGCTCACGCTGAAGCGCAGATCGGTGCTGTGGGGTGAATTCAAGCAGGGCTTACCGTAGGGAGTCACGGAAAACTCGAGGTTCTCGGGCGCGACGGCCGCGTAGCGGCTGAGAATCTGACGCAATCCGCCCCGGCTCAGAATGTGAACATCGCGGTCCCGCTGGAAACGGTAACGCTCGATCGCTTCTTTTTCTTCCGATGAGAGCGTTGCCCACAACCGGTCCAACCCGCCGTCCTCCAAACCGGCGACGTCGGCGAGCCAGACGTGAACTTCGTCCGTGTCGAGAAGAATCTTCTGTGTCGTCGCAGGCATATCAGGTCGGCGGTGCGCTCAGGATCGGTTCCCGTAGCAGGCAGCTTAGAATTCTTTGGCAGAGATCTGCAACCGGCAGCGGAGTCCGATCGAGGAACGAACTGACTCGCGGCCGGGTCAAAGTTGCCAATAGCCGATTTGTCAGGAACCTTTCCTTTCCATCGATCCTCCCCGCTCCCATCCATGGAAAGACCCAGTTCTGATCGGGTGCTGTTCTGGAGATTTGCTAGGACGCAATGAGGGCCACCCCTAATTCCTGCGCGACGTCCTCGCGCGCCGCATCGAAACACTGCCGAAAATGGCCCTGGAGAACCTCCACATGGGGTTCGAGCAGCATGTTCGACCCGACGCACCCCTCAGGGCCCACGTAGATCTGGGCGCCTTGGCCCGCAAATCTCACCCAGGAAAGAGCCTGGATATAGTCGTGCCGCCGGGAGTCCTCGCTAGCCAGGAAAATATGAATCCGGCCCGGAAAGGGAGCTGGCTTGTAGGCCTCTATTCCCTTCATGGTCGCTTCCTCAATTCGAATCTTGAAGTCCGGCTGTGGGTGGGCAACAGATGGCGGCTCAGCGTGCCGGCCGCCAAAGATCCGGGACTCAATCATACGCAAACTATTCCGGAAGAATTGGACCCGGCTCTTACTATCCATCGCCAGCAACCGGTGCAGGTGATGAGGAATCCGTTCCCACAGGTAACGGCAAAGAGAGAGGATTCGATTGCGCTTGGTGTAGATAGTCGGGAAGGGGGCTGCAAATTGCGCCAGCAACGCAACATTGTCTCCCTGCGCGGTCAACTGCTGCGCCAGTTCAAAGACGATTGTGCCCCCGGCACAATACCCGCCAAGATAATAAGGCCCTTCCGGGCAGAACGCTTTCAACACGCGAACATAGTGGGCGGCAAGCGATGGAATATCCTCAAAGGGCTCTTGCTCCCCACTGAAACCGGGGGGCTGGAGTCCATAGAAAGGCTGGTCTTCGCCTAGTTGATGCACCAGGGGCACATAGCAGAAAACATCGCCGTTGTGCCCGGGAACGCCAAAAAAGGGAGGACGGCTCCCCTTGGGCTGGATTGGAACCAATGAGCTGTTCACCGCTTCGCCGGCGCTGAGGAAGGCAATCACCTCTTTTTTTCGCTCCCTAAGCACGGCCTGCAATTCGGGCGTAAGCGCTCCTTTGGGTGCGCTGAAGCGCAAGTCATTTCCTTCTACCCAGACTTTGATGTCGCAGGCGTCCAACTTCTCTAATAGCTCTCGAATCATCATATTCTAAGTTCCTCGCGGTCTGCACCGACATCTTCCAAACTCTTCCGACTCAGTTTTTCGCGCAACAAATAAGCATCGATCAGCTCGGCAAATGCAGCGATTGTGCGAGCTTCAAATAGCTGGCGAACCTGGAGCGGGATGCCCATTGCATCCCGGACCCGACTCAGAAGCTGAGTCGCCATCAGCGAGTGTCCACCGAGTTCAAAAAAATCGTCATCCCGGCCCATTTGTGAAACGCCAAGAACGTCTCGCCATATAGGCGCAAGGAGCGCCTCCGTTTTGCTTAGAAAAACCGCGGCATCCTCGTGCTTTGCCGCATCCGCAGCCTGCACTTTGCCTTGAAGGTCGCTCTCTTCATCTGCTCGCCCGATACCAGTCCATCCTCTCAGTCTGGCCGCCAGGTCGCCGCAGGAGACGACAACATGGCTAAGTTCCCGTGCGCTCAGAATTCGATCGAAGGTCTCTATTCCTTCTTCGGGAGTCATCGCCAAGGCAAGCGGCCTGCTTTGCGGCTTGACCTCGCCGCGGATCCACCCCTCCCAGTTCACGACGATCCAGGGAACATTCCCTTCCCGATTCCGCTCGTGAGCAATGCCGTCCAGGAACGCATTGGCTGAGGCGTAAGCGGCGAAACCAAGCCCGCCCAGCACCGAAGACAAGCTGGAAGTGAGAAAACAGAAATCGAGAGGCCTGCTACGCAACACGCGCTCCAGAACGCAGGTTCCATGCACCTTGGCGCGGAACTGGCGTTCGCAGCCTTCTCGGTCCAAATCAGAGATGTCTGCAAAATCGCCGGGCGCAATCGCTCCAGCTGCATGGATGACCCCGTCGAGGGTGCCGAATTGCGCATCGATCGTATCCATCACCACCTGCATTTCGGACTGGCTGGCTACATCCGCTGCCAGCAAGAGGACTTCCGAACCACTACTCTCAATCTCGCGGATCGCGGCAATCTTTTCTTTGAGCGACTGATTTACTGGATCGCTGCATAGCACCTTCCACTCGTGCCGTGGAGGCAAGCCGGTGCGGCTGGTCAGCACTAGCCGAATCTTCCCGCTACGCGCGATCTGCTGGGCAATGAGAAGGCCGATGGCGCCCAACCCGCCCGTGATCAGGTACACGCCGTTTTCGCGGAAGCGGCTTTTTCCCGCGTCAGTTGGAATCGTCACCGGCTCGAAATGCTGTACCCATCGCTGCCCACCGCGCAGAGCCACCACGGGCTCGGATGACCCGGACGTCAGTTCTGCTTGGAGCCGAGCGACCGACGCCGCATCGACTCCACCCTCGCCCTGCGGAAGCGCGGCATCGATGTTGCGGCAATACAGATGCCCGTACTCTTGGCCGATCACCCGGCAAAGGCCGAGGATCGCGGCTTTCTCCGCGGAAACTGGTTCGCCGCCGCTCACGTCCTGCGTACGATTTGAAATCACGTCAATGGAAAGCGCCTTGGCCGGACAGGCTTTGACGAAAGCCTGAACCGAATAGAGAAGGCTGTAAAACCCTCTATCGAAGAGCGACTCCGAAACCGCAGGATCCGGTAGTTCCGGCCCATTGGTCACCGTAAAGAGATGCACCAGGTGCGTGGGAATGCGGTCGCAAGAAACGAGATCCTCGACAAGAGCTTCATAGTGGCTTCGATCGCCAGGATCGAGCACGTAGCGGCCTTTTGCTTCGCGCGCAAAGGAGCGTCCAGATCGAACCTGAACCACGTCCCCACCGCGCGCACTCAGTGCTTCCGCAAGCGCCGCGCCAACTCCGCGATCGTCGAGATAGAGCAGCCAGCGCTCTTTGCGTGCCTGCGCGACATCAAGTCGCGGAGCCCAAGCAGGAGCGGTCCGCCGCCAGGAGGGTACATAGAACCATTTCCCAACGTCCTGAATCTTTCCGCTCGCAGGCAAGGCCGCAGTTTTCGACAACTTGGGACGCTCTGCGCAGAAGCGGCGGCGTTCGAAGGGATAGGCGGGAAGTGCGACGCGCCGATTGGGCTCGCCTTCTTGGAACGATTGCCAGTCGACTTCGACACCGGAGGCCCACAAACGGCCGAGCACGGTGAGCACAGATTGCGCATCGGAGACCTGATCGTCAGGATGCGGCAACGAAGAGAGCAGGACGCGGGTATGACCCTTGGGAAGAAGACGCCGGACCAGTGACGTGAGCGTTCGGCCGGGCCCGACCTCTAGGAAGGCGTATTCCTGATCCTTCAACAATTCGGAAACTGAGTCAGAGAAAAGCACGGCGTTGCGCAAATGGCGCCCCCAGTAGGCGGGGTCGGCTGCTTGTTCTGGTGTGAGCCAGGTGCCGGTAAGGTTCGACTGAATGGGAATGTTCGGCGGCTGTAGCGTGATCGCGGCCATTCTGGAAACGAAGGGCTCCAGGATGCTGTCCATCATGGCGCAATGAAAGGCGTGCGAGGTGCGCAGGCGCTGGGACTCGATTCCCTTCTTCTTTAGCGTATCGGCGTAGCGATCGATGGCCTCGAACGGTCCAGAGACGACGGAGAGATCCGGAGAGTTGACGGTGGCCAAGGACAGGCCAGCTTCGAGTTGGCCGAGAGCGTCTCGGCCCAACGGCACCGAGAGCATGGCGCCGCGCGGGACGGACTGCATTAGCCTTCCCCGTTCCGCTACAAGGTCGAGGGCGTCATCGAGAGAAAAGACTCCGGCGAGGCAGGCGGCAACGTATTCTCCCAGACTGTGGCCGAGCAGCGCAGCGGGCTGCACGCCCCAATGCATCCAAAGCTTCGCGAGCGCATAGTCGACGGAGAAGATCGCTGGCTGAGCGAGGCGGGTCTGCTGCAATAGTTCTTCGGCTTCTGCGGCCTTGCCGGCTTCGGGATAAAGAACGGTACGGAGATCGAGCCGGAGAGAGATTCTGAGGCGGTCGCAGCAGTAATCGAGATGACCGCGAAAGACTGGCTCGGTGTCATAGAGCTCGCGCAGCATGCCGACGCTTTGCGAACCCTGCCCGGTGAGGAGAAAAATGATGGGGCGATTTTCCGACTTCTTTTCAGTAGCGGTTTGAGCGGTGAAGACGCGACGGCTATCGCGGCGAGAAAGCAACTGCGAAGCTTCGGCCGGGTCCGCTGAGACGAGCACGCGACGGTGCTGGAAATGCTTTCGGCCGGTTTGCAGAGTGTAAGCGGCACCGGCAAAATCGAGCTCAGGTTGACTGGCGAGCGCATTGGCTAGATTGTCGCTGGCTGCGCCCAATGCTTCGGAGCTTCGGGCAGAGAGGACGAGGAGCTGATGGCGCCGTCGCGAGGACTCTCTGGCGACAGAGGGCGCTTCTTCCAGGACCACATGCGCATTGGTACCGCCCATGCCAAAGGAGCTAACGCCGGCCCGGCGCGGCGTGTCGCCGCGCCTCCACTCCTCTAGTTTGCCGTTCACGTAGAAAGGACTGTGGGCAAAATCAATCTCAGGATTCGGACTCTCGAAATGCAGGCTGGGCGGAATTTTGCGGTGCTGCAAGGCCAGTACGGCCTTGATCAGGCCAGCCACTCCCGCGGCGGCGTTCAGGTGACCGACGTTGGTCTTCACAGATCCAAGCGCGCAGTATCCCGTCCGCGAGGTGCGCATCTGAAATGCACGGGAGAGCGCCGCGACCTCGATGGGATCACCGAGCGGCGTGCCCGTCCCGTGCGCTTCGACGTAACTCACGGTCTCGGGCTCGACGCCGGCGACCGCTTGCGCCATGGCAATCACCTCTGCCTGTCCTTCGACGCCCGGCGCAGTAAACCCGATCTTCTGCGAACCATCGTTGTTGATGGCCGCGCCTTTGATGACTGCCAGGATATGGTCGCAGTCTTGGATGGCGTCTTCCAGGCGCTTGAGGACAACAATGCCGACGCCCTCTCCATCCACCGTTCCATTTGCCTTGGAGTCGAAGGCGCGGCAGCGCCCATCGGGCGACAAGATCATCCCCGTCTGATAAAGGTAGCCGGCGGTTTGCGGAAAGGTAATCGACACTCCGCCCGCCAATGCCATATTGCACTGGTAATTGAGCAGCGCCTGATACGCGAAGTGAACCGCCACCAGGGAGGTCGAACAAGCCGTCTGCACGGCCACGCTCGGGCCCTTCAAGTTCAACTTATAAGAGACGCGGGTCGGCAAGAAATCCTTATCGCTGCCCAGCATGACCTGATAAGCGCCGACAGCATCGAACAGGGCCTGGTTGCCGAGAACATTCGACAAAAAATAGGTACTCATGGCGGTACCGGCGAAAACACCGACGGCGCCGCCGCAGCTTTCCGGAACATATCCGGCCGATTCGAACGCTTCCCAGGCACATTCGAGAAAAACCCGCTGCTGAGGATCCATGACTTCGGCTTCCCGGGGATTGATGCCGAAGAAGGCAGCGTCAAACATAAGAGCATCCGGCAAAGCGCCTTTCGCATTGACGTAGTTCGGATTAGCCGCCAGTTCCTGAGAGACGCCGGCTTCCCGCAGTTCCTCGACCGTAAACGACCGGATCGATTCGATCCCCTGACAGAGGTTCTGCCAAAATACATCGACATTGGGAGCACCGGGAAAGCGCCCAGCCATGCCGATAATCGCGACGCTTCCAGTGACTTCGCTATTGCTCTGTTCGCTCATGGCCGTATCTCTCCCCTGGCTCTCTGCTCCCGCATGCGGTTGATGGCAGCCTTTTGTCGATTGGCGAGTTGTTGAATGCGATCCCTCTCTGGGGAGATGTCTTCGACCATGGTCAAGTGCCGGGCGAGCGCATCGATCGTGGGACTGCGGAAGAGTTCGACGACGGCGATCTTGCGTCCGAACTCCAGTTCGAGCGCGCCCTGCACCTTGATCAGGAGCAGCGAGTGTCCGCCCAGATCGAAGAAGTTATCGTACTTGCCGACTTGATCGACGCGAAGAATCTCCCTCCAGATTGCGGCTATCCGGGCCTCGGTTTCAGTGCGTGGAGGCTCGAAAGCGGCAGCCATCTCCGATGGACGCGCGCTTTCAGGAGCAGGCAGAGCCTTGCGATCGACCTTGCCGCTTGGATTGAGCGGCACCGCTTGAAGAATTACAAACGACGACGGCACCATGTACTCCGGAAGCCGGCTGCGCAGAAGCTCTCGCAGTTCACCAACATCGATGGTGGCCTGCGCACGGGCCGCCAGATAGGCCACCAGCCGTATGTCGCCCGGAACGTCCTCGCGCGCGATTGTGACGGCCTGAGCGACGGAGGGATGCTCGGAAAGCACCGCTTCGATTTCGCCCAATTCAATGCGGTAGCCACGGATCTTGACCTGGTGATCGATGCGCCCGAGACACTCGATCTCACCGTTATTGCGGTAACGCGCCAGATCGCCAGTGCGGTACATCCGCTCCCCAGGGCCGCGGAAAGGATTGGGCACGAATTTCTCGTCCGTTAGTTTTGGCTGATTCAAATAGCCGCGCGCGAGGCCATCGCCGCCGATGTAGAGTTCTCCGGTGACACCGGCTGGAACGGGCTCTCCCTGCGCATCAAGGATGTAACACTGCGTGTTGGCGACCGGACGGCCAATCAAGATTGTGCCTGTCGCTTCGAGCACTTCGTATCCCGTCGACCAGATTGTCGTTTCGGTCGGCCCATAGAGATTCCAGACCTTCCCGGCGGCGGGCACGAGACGCGCCGCGACCTCGGCCGGCATCGCCTCTCCTGTACTGACCGCGTGCAAGGTCGGCTTACCGGTCCAGCCGGCTTCGAACAGGAGCCGCCAGGTGGATGGCGTGACCTGCAGGAAGGTAATGTCCCGCTGCTCAATGAGGGCGCACAAGGCCCGACCGTCGGCGGCTGTCTCGCGGCTGCCCATCACCATTTGGGCACCGGTGAGCAACGGCAGCCAGAGATCGGCGCCTGCGATATCGAACGAGATGGTGGCCAAAGCCAAGAGACGATCGTTCTCGCTCAACTGGAGCCATTCGCGCATGGACCAAAGCAGATTTGTGAGCGCGCGGCGGGAGATGAGAACGCCCTTCGGCTTACCGGTCGAGCCCGAGGTGTAGATCACATAAGCGAGGTGTTCAGGTCGTGCATCGTTCTCGAAGTCCTCGCCGGAGTTACGGCTAATCTCGACCCAGCCGCTATCCAACAGGACCAAATGCGCCGCAGCGTGATCAACGGTTCCAGCCAACGCTGCTTGTGTCAACAGAACCCGCGCGCCGGAATCCCGTATCATGTAAGCCTGGCGCTCGCGAGGATATCCGGGATCGATGGGCACATAAGCGCCGCCCGCTTTGAGGACGCCCAAAACGCCGATAACCATTTCGATAGAGCGCTCGACACAAACGGCGACCAACGAATCCGGGCCCACACCCAAGGTGCGCAGATGCTGCGCCAACTGATTAGCCCGGCGGTTAATTTCGTCGAATGTCATCTCCCGGTCTTCGAAGACGATGGCTATGGCCTGCGGCGTACGGCGAACCTGCTCCTCAATACCACGGGTAATATTGGCGGCGGAATAATCTCTCTCGTTGGCATTCCACTCAACCAGGATCTGCCTGCGTTCCGCCTCTGCCAGCATGGGCAGTTTTGAGATCTGGCGGTCGGGATCGGCGATAGCTGCCGAGAGCAGAGTTGCAAAATGGCCGGCCATTCGCGCGATCGTGCCCTCTTCAAAAAGATCGGTGCTGTATTCGAACAGGGCGGACAGTCCCTGGCCGGTCTCCTGAACCTGCAGAAACAGATCGAACTGGGCGGCATGACGCTCGGTCTCAAGCTGCTCGACCGTAAGGTTCTTGAGTGCCAGGGGCGCGGACGGTGCATTCTGCAACGCGAAGCAGACCTGAAAGATTGGATTGTGGCTTACGTCGCGCTCGGGCCGCAGCTCCTCGACGAGTTTCTCGAAGGGGATTTCCTGGTGCTCATAGGCTCCCAGGCAGTTTTCTCGGACACGCTTGATTACTTCGCGAAACGATATTTCTCCGGAGAGATCGGTCCGCATCACAAGGGTATTTACAAAGATTCCGATGAGGCCCTCGAGCTCGGGCCGATCTCTGCCAGCGATGGGCGAACCGACGAGGATGTCGGTGCGGCCGGTGTATCGAAACAGCAGCACATTGAAGGCTGCCAGCAAGGCCATGAACAGTGTGGCTCCCTCGCCCTGAGCCATGGTCAGGAGAGCTTTGCCAGTGGATGCTGGAATTTCAAATCGCCACTGCGCGCCACGGTGACTCTCAATCGAGGGCCGCGGATGGTCGGTGGGAAGTTCAAGAACCGCAGGAGCGCCCTGCAGGCGCTCGCGCCAGTACTTCAAGAGGGCTTCCAGGGCTTCGCCCTGAAGCCGATCGCGCTGCCACTCAGCGTAATCAGGATATTGAATGGGCAGTTCCGGCAAGGAGGAGGGGTGGCTTGAGTAGAGGTCGTCATACGCCTGTCCCAGTTCGCGGATGAAGATGCCGATGGACCAACCGTCGGTGACAATATGGTGCATGCTCAACATGAGGACATGCTGCTCGGGACCGGTTTTGTAAAGAGTGGCTCGGAACAGCGGACCGTGCACGAGATCGAAAGGCTTTCCCCCTTCGACGGAAGCAAGCCGCAGCGCTTCCTTTTCTCTGTCTTCTTGCGGCAAGCCGGAGAGATCTACAAGCAGGAGATCGAATGAGCAGGCTGACACGACAATCTGTTCCGGACCTTCAGCGCCTTTACGGAAGGTGGTGCGGAGAGCTTCATGACGGTCTACGACAACCTGCATTGCTTGTTGCAGAGAGTCAACGTTGAGTGGGCCCGACAAGCGCACCGCGCCTGCGAGGTTGTAGGCGAGCAGGCCGGGCTCCAACTGTTCCAGGAACCAGAGGCGTTGCTGAGCAAAGGAAAGCGGGAAAGAAAATTGATCGCCGGTCATGATTGCTTTGCTCCTGACAATTCGCGCGTTTCGGATTCATTCGAGTCTACCGAGTCTACGCGGCGGCTCTGGCGCGAGACGCGAGGAATGGAAGCAGAAACCGCCTCATTCGCGGGGCCGGTAGCTTTCGCCAGCTCCACGGCAACGGCCTTGGCAAGGGCGGCCACCGTGCGTCTCTCGAACAACTGGCGCACCGGCAGACTCACTCCGAGTGCGGCGCGGATGCGCGCCATGACCTGGGTCGCGAGCAAGGAGTGTCCGCCTGCTTCGAAGAAGTCATCCTGAATGCCGATGCGTTCAAGCTTGAGCACTTCAGCGAAGACAGCAGCCAGCTTCTCTTCTGTGGCGTTGCGCGGCGCCAGGTACTCGATTGCGCTGTCTCGCGCGCGCTCGGGCTTGGGCAGCGCTTTACGATCCACCTTGCCGCTTGGATTGAGCGGTATCTCGGCAAGGATCACAAACGCAGACGGCACCATGTATTCGGGAAGCCGGCTGCGCAGAGGCTCTCGCAGTTTGGCGACATCGATTGTGGCTTCTGGACGGGCCACGAGATAGGCCACAAGCCGCACGTCTCCGGGTTTTTCCTCGAGCGCGCAAACCACAGCCTGGCCGACAGCGGGTTGCTCGGCCAGCGCGGCTTCGATCTCGCCCAGTTCGATTCGGAATCCGCGTATCTTGACCTGGAAGTCGTTGCGGCCCAGGTACTCGATCGCGCCATCCGGCAACCAGCGCGCCAGATCGCCGGTCTTATACATCCGGCCACCGGAGATGAACGGGTCGGCGAGAAATCTATCCGCAGTGAGTTCGTCGCGTCCCCAATACCCGCGGCCCACCTGGACTCCGCCGATGTAGAGCTCCCCTGGTATGCCCATTGGTAGCGGCTCAAAATTTGCGTCCAGTATATACATGCTTGTGTTGGCCACGGGACGCCCGATGGGAACCAGCTTGCGCGCGCTGCCGCGCTGGCACGCCCAGTAGGTGACGTCGACGGCTGCCTCGGTCGGTCCGTAAAGGTTGTGGAGTTCAGAACCCATTACGGCGAAGAAGCGCTCCTGCAAATCAAAGGGAAGAGCTTCGCCGCTGCAGATCACACGTTTCAACGACGTGCACTCCGCAACCTTTTCGGCATCCATGAAGCTTCGCAACATGGAAGGAACGAAGTGCATGGTGGTGATGGCCTGCTCCTGAACCAGCCGGACCAGGTAGTCGGGATCCTTGTGTCCTTCAGGGATTGCGATGACGAGTACGGCTCCGGTGATGAGGGGCCAGAAGAACTCCCACACGGAGACATCGAAGCTGAAGGGGGTCTTCTGTAAGACGCGGTCGGACGGCGTCAGTTGGTACTCGTCCTGCGTCCAGAGCAGACGATTGCAGACGCCGCGGTGCTCGTTCATCGCGCCCTTGGGCCTGCCGGTGGAGCCGGAGGTGTAGATGACGTAGGCGAGGTTCTCGGGGCCTGCGCCTCCCTCGAGATTCTCGTCGCCTTCACGGGCGATCTGGTCCCACTCTGTATCGAGCAAAACAAGCCGGGAGCCGGTGTTCTTGAGCCCGTCAGCCAGTTTGGACTGGGTCAACAACACGGGTGCGCGGGAGTCCTCGATCATGTAAGTCTGGCGGTCCGCCGGATATCCCGGATCGACCGGAACGTAAGCGCCGCCGGCTTTGAGAATGCCGACCAGACCGACCACCATTTCAAAGGAGCGCTCAACGCTGATCGCGACCAGCGTATCGGGTCCAACGCCCAGCTTGCGCAGATAATGACCAAGCTGATTGGCGCGCCGATTCAGTTCGCCGTAACTCATTGGCCGACCCTCAAAAACGAGAGCGGTAGCATCGGGGGTGCGCTTGACCTGGTCTTCGATCATGCGATGAATCGGCGCGATGGGATATGGCTTCGCCGTCGCATTCCAATCCACCATGATCTGTTTTCGTTCGGCTTCGGTGAGCATGGGCAGATCCGAGAGCCGCTTGGATGGGTCGGCAATCGCAGCCGCAAGCAGGGTGACAAAATGCCCGGCCATGCGCTCGATTCGCTCGGGATCGAACAGGTCGGTGCTGTATTTGAGGCTGGCCGGCATGCTTGCGCCGGTGTCAAGAAGATCGAGATCGAGATCGAACTGCCCTTCCTGCTGATTCAGGGGGAAGGTCTCAAGCGGTAATGATCCGAGGCACATCTGGACCCGACTGCCGTCATCGGACATCGCACCGGTTGCGCCAATCTGCGTTGTCTTGACCATGTTCAGCATGACCTGGCATATCGGCGAGCGGCTGGTATCCCGCTCCGGCTGCAAACGTTTGACGAGCTCCGGGAAAGGAAAATCGCCGTAGCGCTGAGCCTCAATGACGATCTCGCGCATTGCGGCCAGATGCTGGCGGAAAGTTGCTCCATCATTGATGGGTGCGCAGAGCACAACTGGGTTGACGAAGTATCCGACTGTGCTTTCGAATTCCTGCCGGCCTCTTCCTGAGAGGGGCATCGCGATGGGGACCTGGGAAGCGCCCGAATAGCGGCAAAGCAGTGCATGATAGGCCGTTGCCAGAACCATGTAAGGCGTAGCGTTCTCGGCGCGGGCAAGGGTCCGGAGATCCTGGCACAGCTTAGCGGGCAGCTCAAAATAATGGGTCGCGCCGCGAAAGGTTTGAACGGTTGGCCGCGTGCGGTCGCCTGGCAGATCGACAGGTGTGAGTGATTTTGCGAGTTTGGAGCGCCAAACTTCCCAGGCCTGACGGCCTTCATCTGAGTTCACCATCTCCCGTTGCCACTTCACGAAATCGGCATACGATCCTTTCAGCGCAGGCAGCGATGCCGACGCGCCCTGATCGTAGAGGAGGGCCAGATCCGGCAGAATGACTCCCAACGACCAGGCGTCAAAGACGATGTGATGCGCGGTGATGAGCAGGACGTGGTCGGTTTCGCTCCGGTTGAACAGGAAGGCGCGGAAGAGTGGCCCCTTCGCCAGATCGAAGGGGCGGCGATAGGATTCGGTCACTTGCGCTTTCAGCTCTTGTTCACTCCAGTTGGAGGCGTCGAGAACCTGAAGGCACTCGGACGGAACAGGACCGACGCGCTGCTTCTGCTTTTCCTCCGAAGGCGGAAAGGTGCAGCGCAGTGCTGCGTGCCGCTCAAGGAGCTTTAAAAGCGCGGCTTCAAGGCGATCGCTATCGACGTGCGCGGGGATTCTGCCGCAGAAGGCGACGTTGTAGGAAACCACGTCGGGAGAAAGCTCGTTGAGGAAGAAGAGTGCCTCCTGCCCGAGGGAAAGCTCGATGGTTTCTCCCACGCCGGCGGCCTTCTGCCTGAGCAAGCGGGCGAGAAGCTCGCGCTTCGCGCTGGGGTCCAGCGCATCGAGCTGCTGGCGATCAATGGTCATGAGCTCTCTCCTCTTCGGTAAGCATCTCGTTGAGCATTCTGTCGACATCTTCTTCGGAGAGGCGGGCGAGCTGTTCGAGGATGCCGGCTTCGCGTGCCTTTTCGAGTGCCTCGATACTGTCGCCGTCCGTTTTCGTTTCGAGCTGTTCTTTTGAGCCTTCCTGCGAGGCCTTTGCCGCCGCAGCCTTCAGTTCGACTTCGAGCAGCTGGACAAGTTCGGCGGCGCTAGGGCCTTCGAGCAAACGCACCAGCGGCAGAGAGCAACCGACCTGGGCGACCAAGCGGTTGCGCAGTTCAGTGGCCATAAGCGAATCGAGCCCAAGGCGGCTGATTGCGATTTCGTCATCAAGGTCGCTTTCGGCCAGACCGAGCACGGTGGCGATGCATTGCCGCACCGCTTCGCGGATGAGATGGCGCTGCTCGTCCCCGCTTGCAGCAGCGATGGCCGCACGCAGATCCTGCAACCCGGCAAGATCCTGATCGGACGACGAATGGATGAGACGGTCGTAGAACGGTGACCGCACTTCTGACTGCGAGCCGATATTCCACTTCTCCCAATCCACGGGGAGGACGCCGGCTTGCGGAATCTTCTGCTGCGTAAAGATGCCGATGAGCTCGTAGCCGAGCTCCGATGGAATGGGCTTCAGGCCCCTGGCCTCAAGCGCCTCCAGCCCGCGCGCCGACACATCTTCGGCCATGCCCTCCGCCGACCAGAGCCCCCAGTTGATGGCCACGGCAACATCGCCCTGAGCCTTGCGGCGATGGGCGAGTCCGTCGAGAAATGCGTTGGCTGCCGCGTAACTGGCGACGAATGGAAAGTTGATCAAAGCGGTGGCGGAAGAGAACAGGACAAAGCAGTCGAGTTGTCTCCCAGCCGCCCATTTGTGCAGCAGCCATCCACCCAGAGATTTGCCGCCTGTCATTTCACGGAAGGGCTCGATGCCCGCTTCGCGTAACGGTTGATACCCCATGACGCCGGCGGCATGAATAATGCCTCGCACCTCGGGGCAGCCGTCCGCTTCAAGCTTGGCGAAGCCTGCGGTCAAAGATTCCTCGTTGCCGACGTCGACGCTTTCAACGTGCACCACAGCACCCATGGCTTCAAGGCGCCGCACTGCCGCAATCCTTCGGCCTGTGCGCGAATCCTGGGAGACGGAATCCCTTTCTTCGCGCGGCGGGAGAGGCGTCCGCCCAAAGAGGGCGAGATGGCGAGCCCCGCGACCGACCATCCAGGCAGCAAGGCCCAGTGCGATGCCGCCGAGTCCGCCAGTGATGACGTACGTTGCATCGGGCCGGCACTTGAAGTTACGCGCCGCAGGCGACAAGGAAACCCGTGACAGGCGTGCTGCAAGGAGTGCGCCGTTGCGGATCGCAAGTTGATCTTCCCTTCCCGACTTGCGCAGAACTGAGGCCAGCAGTGGGACCGGGGCTTCAGCTCCTGACTGGTTGGGCAGATCGACGATGCCGCCCCACATCGACGGGCACTCCGCGGCAAACGAGCGTGCCAGACCCCATACGGTTGCGTGGGCGGGATCGGCGGGAGCATCGACGGCGCCAATGCTCTGCGCTCCCCGAGTGATGACCCAGAGGCGCGGCGGGCTGATTTCGTTTCGTCCCGCAAGCTCCTTCATGCAAAGCAGCGCGCTTTCCGCGCCGGTCGTGAGTGCCTGCCCTACTTGGTGAGCGTTCGCGTCCTCAGCGATGTTGCCGTCGAGAGACCAGAGATGCACGACACCATCGAACTTGCCGGTGTCCTTCTCTTGGGAAGCAAGCGCGAGCCGCAGTTCGTCAAGAGAAGCAGTTCCTTCTGCCGCACCGTTGTCGCACTGCTCACCGCGACCGATGAGTGTCACCTGATCGCCCTCAGCCTCGAGTGACCGAGCCAGCGCGTCTCCTACGCCTTGCCGATCCGACAATATCAGCCAGCGGCGTGTTTTCGTCGAAGCCTCGGCGTGAGCGGCTGCCTCGGCCACATGTTCGAACTGCACCGAGTAAACCCACTCGGCAGCCTGGACCACGGGCGAAGACTCGTCGAGATACCACAAGCGCGCTCCCTCGAGATCGGAAACGACGTTCAGATTCTCATCGATCACGCGCAGGTCGGCCTGGAGCAGATTCGAAGACTCGCTGTCCTCGTCACGCAGCCGCGCATGGACCCAGAACTGGTCTCCACGCAGAGGCGCGTAGAGCCTGATCTGGTCGATGCTGCCGCCGATCATGGCGCCGCCTCTGCGACCCTCGGTCTTCTCAAGCGGAATGGTGCCGGCCATCGATTGCCCGCAAGGATCAGCAACGGCGGGATGCCACTCATACCGCTCCATGTGTTCGCGAACGGCGTCGGGCACCCGGATGAGACCGAGCACTTCGCGATCTCCGCGCCAGATGCGCTGCAACCCCTGGAATGTCGGGCCCCATTGATTGCCACGCTCGGCCAGTTTGCTATAAAAGACCGCGCCCTCGACTTCTTCATGGCAGCGCGCTTGAATCGCGGCTATGCTTTCCTGAGTGACTACGGAGTCAGCCGGCGTGGAGATGCTTTCGAGATTTCCTCTGGCATGCGCGGCCCATTCCACGTTGCCGTCCACTTCCGCGGCGCCTTGGATGGCGTGGCTGAAGATGGCGAACTGATAGCTCCCTTCCCCTGTCTTCTCCAGCCGGACCTGCACCCTTACACTCTTGCCTAGCTCGAGCAACAGTGGCGACTCGTATTCCATGTTCTCGATAGCGATCGGCGTTCTACCGTAGGCAACGCGTTTGGCCGCCAGACCGAGTTCCGCATAAGCAGCGCCTGGAAAAACGATGCGGCCTTGGACACGGTGATCCATCAGGAAAGGAAAACGCTCGAGCGAGAACTCTCCTTCGAAGAGATGCGCATTGGGCTCCTGAGCCAATGCAACATGCACATCGAAGAAGGGATGAATTCCACTTTCCCCATGGCCTCGAAGGCTCGCTCTCGTCAGCGCGCTTTGCGGTTCTGTCCAGTAGCGCGTCTGCTCAAAGGGATAGGTTGGAAGCGCAAGACGCCGTCTTGATTGCCCCGCGTGAACTTTCTCCCAGTCAATCTCGATGCCTGCCGCGAAGGCCATCGCCATGGCATCGGCGATCTGCTGGCAGTCTTCTTTCTTGCGTCGGCTGGAGGGGATCCACGCATGGTCGGTGTCTTTCAGACTTTCGCGAGCCATGCCGATTAGCGTAGGGGCAGGTCCCACTTCCAGAAATACACCGACTCGCTTGGCCGCTTCAGTCACGCTGTCGGCGAACCGGACGCAGGAGCGAACGTGCTTGCGCCAGTATTCCGGGGTCGTGATTTCGGCGGGATCCGCGATTTGTCCGGTAACGTTGGAGACGATGGGGAGCTTGGGACGCGAGTAGGTCACCTGTCGCGCGACGCGCTCGAACTCGTCGAGCATCGGTTCGATCAGCGGAGAATGGAATGCGTGCGAGACGACGAGGCGCTTCGCCTCAATTCCCTGCTCGCCGAGAGTGGCAAGAATGCTGGCGACAGAGGCCTCGGCACCGGAGATGACAACCGCGGAGGGTGCATTCAGCGCGGCGATTGAGACGGTGTCCTGATATGGATCGATGGCTTGCCGCACCACTTCCTCGGTGGCGTAGACGGCGGCCATGGCGCCTCCCCTGGGCAACGCCTGCATGAGACGACCACGGGCGGCAACCAGCTTGAGCACGTCTTCAAGAGAGAAGACGCCAGCGATGTGCGCAGCTACATATTCGCCGAGGCTGTGCCCGAGAACAAGATCAGGAACCACGCCCCACGACTTCCACAATTCGGACATTGCATATTCGAAGGCAAACAGCGCCACTTGCGTATATGCGGTTTCATCGATTGGGGATTCCGATCCCTCTTCCGGATAAAGGACCGAGATGAGGCTGCGGTCCATTTGCCCGCCGAGAATCCGGTCACACTTCTCGATGGCTACACGAAATACCGGCGATGCGGCAAAGAGCCCGCGTCCCATCCCTGCATATTGGGCCCCCTGGCCAGTAAACAGGAAAGCCACCTTGGCAGGCGAAGCACAGACTCCTCGATGTACAAGACTGCGACTGGCAGGAGCGGCAAAGCGCTGCAGAGCCTCAGCTCCCGACGATGCGGCGACGGCGAGGCGATGCGGAAGGCGCGATCGGCCTGTGTTGGTGGTGAAACAGACATCCGGCCAATTGATCTCAGGTTGATCTGTCAGGAACTGTGTGTACCGGTCGACAAGAGCGCGCAACGCGGGCTCGCTCTTCGCGGAAAGCGTCAGGACAGGCGGCACAGGAAGAGGAGCGGAGGCGGGAATGTCAACCGAGGGCGCCTGCTCGAGCACAATGTGCACATTGGTTCCGCTAAAGCCGAACGAGCTTACTCCAGCACGGCGCGACCTTCCATCCGTCTGCCAAGGAAGCATCTCGGTGGGCACGACAACCTTGAGCCGCCGCAGGGTGATGCGGGGGTTCATGGTGTTGAAGTGAAGATTGGCGGGAATCTCGCGGTGTTCAAGCGCCAGGATCACCTTCATCAGGCTGGCAATGCCGGCGGCCGATTCGAGATGGCCGATATTGCTTTTGACCGACCCGACAATCAAGGCTTTTTCAGGATCGCGGCCCTCGCTCATCACGGCATCGATCGCCTCCAGTTCAATCGGATCTCCAAGCGAGGTGCCGGTACCGTGCGCCTCGATGTAGTCGATGTCGTTTGGCTTGAGCGAAGAGTTGGCTAGAGCCTGCTTGATCACCGCCTGCTGCGCAATGCCATTAGGCACCGTAAGTCCGCCGGAGGCGCCGTCGTGGTTGGCAGCGGAGCCGCGGATAACCGCCAGGATCGGATCCCGATCGGCTAAGGCTTGCGAGAGCCGCTTCAGGGCCAACACGCCGCAGCCTTCGGCGCGGACAAACCCATCTGCGGAGGCATCGAAGGCCTTGCAATGGCCGTCGGGCGCCATCATGCCGCCCTTTGCCAGGCAGTAAAATGTGTCCGGAATGAGCATCGCGTTCACTCCGCCGGCCAAAGCCATATCGCATTCGCGCTGACGAAGGCTCTGGCACGCCAGATGGACCGCTGTGAGCGAAGAGGAGCAAGCCGTATCGACTGACATCGCAGGGCCGCGCAGGCCGAGCATGTAGGAGATTCTGCCGGCGGCAACGCTGTTTCCGTTGCCCGTCGCATAGTAGATATCGAACCGGTTGGGGTCGCCCTCCCGAACGATCTGTGCATAATCGGAGGCGGTGATCCCGATGAAGACGCCGGTTTCGCTTCCGACCAACCGGTCTGGCGCGTAGCCGGCGCGTTCGACGGCTTCCCAACTCACTTCCAAAAGAATGCGCTGCTGCGGGTCCATCGTGAGCACCTCGCGCGGCGCAATGCCGAACAAGCCGGGGTCAAAACCATCAATGCCGTCGATGAATCCACCGTAGGGCCGAGGCGTTTTGGAAGCTGCCCCCGAACCGGAACGAGGCGCCGACGCACTATCCCAGCGACCGGCGGGAGGCTCTTGAATGGCATCGCGGCGATCGCACAGGAGTTGCCAGAACTCCTCAGGGGAGTTGGCTCCGCCGGGGAACCGGCAACTCATTCCGATGACCGCGATGGGCTCAGTGCGCGCACGTTCGACGGCATCGAGCTTCCCCTGCATTCGTTCGACGGTCTCAAGGGCCGAACGAAGAAGGGCGCTATGATCGGGCGTGTTCCTCGGTTCCTTGTTATCCATGGAAATCCACTTCTCCCTTTGTCATTCCGAATCTCTCCTAGGACTTCACACCTGCAAGCTGCGCCAGTCTCTTGCGCAACCGTTCGGCCAGTTCGTCTTCTGACATCTCGCCCACCGCAACCCCGTTTGCGTCGGGGTCTGTTTGAATAGAAGGCTCAGGTTCGGCTATCGCGTGCTCTTCGACGGCGGCTGGAAACATATCTTGCGCCAGGAACCCGGTAAGCGCGGCAATGCTTGGATAGTTGAAGGCCAGTGTCGATGGGAGAGAATGCCCCGCACCGTTGGCAAGCCTTGTCTTGAGATCGATGGACATCAACGAATCGAGGCCCATTTCAAACAGCCCCTTGCGGGCATCGATGGACTCGGGATTCCGGACGCCAAGCACGCGGGCGACTGCGCTGCGGACAAAGGCCTCGAGGATGCCCAGCCGTTCGCTCTCTGAAGCGGCCGACAACCGGGCGCGCAGATCTCCCGCGCCAGCGTTGCCCGCTGAAGCCGGCGCACCCTTGGCTGCAGAGGTGAGGCCTTGGATTAGGGGTCGAGGACGCTCGGATTCGTGCAGCGACCGCAAGTTCTCCCAGTGGATGGCCGCGATGGCCGCCTGAGGCAATCCAGCGGCAACGACGGATTCCATTGTGGCAAGTGCCTTTGGCGGGTCCAGAGGATAGACCGAAGCGTTTTCAGTCCGCGCCAACCGCCGAATCTCTCCGGAGGACGACCTCATCTCATCCCATGCGCCCCAGTCGATGGTTGTGACCGGCAGGCCGGAGCGGCGGCAATTGTGGGCCAGGGCGTCGAGGTACTCACTGGCTGCCGCGTAGTGTCCTCCGCCCCTCAAACCGAGCAGCGCCGCCATCGAAGAGAAGAACACGATGAATTCAACAGGCTGGCCGGCGGCGAAATCCAGCAGGTTCCGCGTACCATCGACCTTGACGGAGAGCATCTCGCTCAGCGCTTTTTGGTCGAGTTCGCGCACGCCGCGCTCTTCGGGGGCCGCGACCGCTGCATGGACCAATCCCCGTAGTTCCGGCCACTCTCGCCCGAAGGACGCAAACATATTCTCAACGCTGGAACGGTCTGCCAGGTCGGCAGCAACAATCTCAATCCTCGCCCCCATTGCTTCCAGAGCATTCACCGCCGCAACCGAGCGGCCGTTGGCGCTGGCGAGATCGATATCGGCCCACAAGGAGCGATTCGGCAATCCGCGCCTGCCCACCAGCACAACGTGCCGCGCGCCACGCTCCACCAGCCACCTGGCAACCTTCACGCCGACGGCGCCCAAGCCACCTGTGACCAGGTATGATCCTTCCAACCCGATGTCCACTCGGCCGGCAGCCTTCGGCGAGAGACGCGTCAATCGCGCGGCAAGACGCACTCCATCGCGGATCGCAACTTGGTCCTCGCCGTCTGCACAGGCCGCACTCGCGAGAATCCAGGCGGCCTGCTCTTCCGGCTTTTTCTCCGGATCGAGGTCGATGAGGCCACCCCAAAGAGCGGACTCTTCCAGAGCCGCCGCGCGACCCAGGCCCCACAGTGCCGATTGCGCGCAAGCCAGCGGACGGCCGGTGTTTCCAATGGCCTGAGCACCCTGAGTGACCAGCCAGATTCTGGCTCCGGTTTTCGCGGCGGCCGCGCCCTCAACAAGCCGGGAGAGGCTCAAGCAAACTTCTGTGACCGCTTGGACTGCGCCGCCGTCAGCGGAGAACGTTGTGCCGTCCATTCCCCAAAGAAATGCAATCTCGCTCGGTGAGCCACCGGAGGCTTCCCGGATCGCGCGTTCGAAATCCTGCGCGCTGCGCGGGTTCACCGTGAAGTGGTTGCCTTGCGCCGAATAGGCTTGGCCGGGCGCAACCGTCGCGCGCACCTGGTCACGCTGGCGGAGAGAATCGGAGATCGCCTTGCCGGCATCGTCCGCTCCGGCGAATACGATCCAGCTCGCGGATGTGGATGAAGGTGTGGCCGCGGACTGCGCGCTTGCGGAGTCGGGCTGAGCTGCCGTGCGCTCCCACTGCAACTGATAAAGCCAATCCCCTTCCAGGCGCTCTTCGGGTTGCGCGGCTGCTTTTGTCAACTTACTGGCCTGCTTGAAGTGAAGCCCATTCAGGATCGCGACCGGTTTACCTGTTTCGCCGTAGAGGAACAGATCACCTGTGCGGCTCTTCGCGGGACCGTCTTCGGACGATGTCAACCTGGCATAGCTCCAGAGCTTGTCGCCCGGCTGCTCCTGAACGATCACGCGATCGACGCCGGCCAGGAAAAAGCTGCCTTCCGGCGCTCCATCGTTCTGGGCCGAAAGCATGACGGCAAAGGAGAGCAGCGCCGCATCCATGGCAACGGGATCGAAAAGAAAGTCGGAGCCTTTCTGCGCCTGCTCTGCTCCGAGTGAAAGATGCGTCAGGACCTCAGAGCTTCCCTTCCAGGCGCCATCGACAAAGTCCAGGGCTGGAATCTCGACCGCCAGCATTTGAAGCTGCTCTCGGAGCGAATCCAGAGAAGCCGGCTCCGCGCAACGCTCCCGTACTTGCTCCAACTCCAGATCGCAAGGCAGCATCTCCGGTGCAGGACGCAGACGGGCGACGGCATGCGTTCGCCACTTTCCGGAATCGCCGCTGATGGCGGGGCTGCATAGTTGGAATGTGCTTGTCTCGTCGGCATCCTTGGTAACAACAGCCTGAATGGTTTGTTCGCTGTTGTCGAAGAGCAGTGCTTCCTTGAGGACCAGGTCTTCGAGTTGGTATTTGCCGACGCCAAGTGCCTGGGACGCGGCCGCCAATGCCATCTCGAAGTACACAGGACCGGGCACAACCTCAGTCTGCCCGATCTTGTGCGCGCCCAGGCCGGGAATGCGCATTCGATCCACGGTGGTCTCGAAGGTCGGAATCGGATGGTCGAGGCGCACGCCGAGAAGCCGATGCACGGCCGCACCTGCGCGTACCGCCCTGATTCGTGCCGTTTGCTCGCGCTCCGGTTCCAGAATCCAATAGCTTTGGCGTTCGAAGGCGTATGTAGGAAGGGCGATGCGCTGGCGCTGGTAGGATCGATGGAATGCTTCCCAGTCGATGGCGACCCCGGCGGTGTAGAGGCCGCACAAAGCCTCGTGGATCTGGTCCCAATCTTCGCGGCTCGGGCGCAGCGTGGCGAGCCAGGTGCCTTGGGAATAGCAGTGACGGCCGTTGCCGCCAAGAACGGGAGCGGGCCCGGTATCGAGGAACACGTTGTAGTGAAGCTCGCGAAGGGTTTCGACGGCAGCCACGAAGCGCACCGGTTCGACCACCTGACGCCCCCAATAATCGGGGTCCAGCGTCTCGCCCGCGGGCAAGAGTTTACCGGTGAGAGTGGAGACGAACTGCAGTTGCGGCATCCGATACTGGACCTGGCCGGCGGCGAGCACCAGTTCCTCCACCATAGGCTGCATCTCTCTGGAATGGTAGCCGTGGTAGGCGCGCAGCCACTCCACCTTAATGCCTTGTGTTTCGAGGGATCTGAAAGCCGCCTCGATGCCGGCATGCGGGCCGGAGATCACCGTCTGCTCCGGATGATTCATTGCGCAGATTGAAACCTTTTGGCCAAGTTTCGCAATCTTTTCGGCAACCCACTGTTCCGGTGCGTACACGGCGACCATGGCGCCATTTGGCGGCAACTCCTGCATTAAGCGTCCGCGTGTGGCTACCAGGCGAATCGCTTCCACGGGGTCGCAGATGCCGGCCACACAGGCGGCCCCAAACTCTCCCAGGCTGTGCCCTACAACAATCGATGGCGTTACACCCCAGGAGCGCCACATCTCGCTGACCGCATACTCCACGGCAAAGTTGGCAGGCTGCGCGTATTCGGGATCATGGATCGCAGTTTCTTCGCTTCCGGAGAAGATTACGTCCAGCAGCGGCCTCTTCAGCACTCCATCGAGAGCATGGGCACACTTGTCCAAAGCGGCCCGGAATACCGGCTCCGAGTTGTAGAGTTTCCGCGTCATTCCGGGAAACTGCGCACCCTGCCCGGGAAAGAGAAATACGACTTCGGTTGCAGCAGATCCCTGCACCTGCCCGGTGACAACGCCCGGCGCCATCTCTCCTTCCACATAGGCTTCCAATTGCTCCACGAGTTCTTCGCGCGAGTGACTCACGCAGGCGAAGCGATGAGCGAAGTGCGTCCGGCCTGCATTGGCCGTGAAGCAGGCATTCGCCAACGAGGATTCTGTTCGCAGTGCTGCGAGATGGCGCTTCACATTCTCGAGCAGCGCAGCCTCGCTCTTGGCCGAAACGGTGTAGATATGTGCAGGGCGATCCTGCTGTTGGCCAGAGTGTTGATTGGGGGAGGCCTGTTGCGGCGCCTCCTCGAGAACGGCATGAACATTCGTTCCGCTGAATCCGAAGGAGCTGACGCCGGCCAAGCGCCGACGCGAGCCGCGCTTCCAAGGCTTTGACTCGGCGGCCACGCGGACGACCGGATACTGATCCCAGGGAATATGCGGGGACGGATTTTTGAAATGCAGCGAGGGCGGAATCTCCTCGTTTCGCAGAGCCAGAACCGTCTTGATGAGCCCGGCGATTCCGGCGGCCGTTTCGAGATGGCCGAGATTGGTTTTTACCGATCCAATGTTGAGGGGCTTGAGAGAATCCCTTTTCGGAGAGAACACTTTTCCAAGGGCGCGCACCTCAATGGGGTCTCCAAGGGAGGTGCCGGTTCCATGGGTCTCAATATAGTCGACGGCCGCAGGTTCGACGCCCGAGGCCGTAAGCGCAGCCTGGATCACGGCCTCCTGGGAAGGACCGTTCGGCGCCGTCAGTCCGCTGCTTCTGCCATCCTGATTCACTGCCGTGCCGCTAACCAACGCCAGGATGCAGTCGCGGTTGGCCACGGCGTCCGAGAGCCGTTTGAGCACCACGACGCCGCAGCCTTCGCTGCGAACGAATCCATCGCCGGAGGCATCGAAGGTCTTGCACCGGCCGTCTGGCGCCAGCATCTGCGAACGCGAAAGCGAAATCGAAACCTCAGGCTTGAGAATGAGGTTGACGCCCGCGGCAATGGCGATTTTGGATTCCTTAGTCCGAAGGCTCTGGCAGGCAAGATGCAATGCCACGAGAGACGAGGAGCACGCAGTGTCGATCGACATGCTGGGTCCGCGCAGGCCGAGGATATACGAGATGCGCCCCGACGCCGTGGAATGCGCACCCCCGGTAGCCGTATACATGTCGAGCTCTTTGGGGTCGCACTCGAGCATTCCATGCAGGTAGTCGCTGCCGGCAATTCCGACAAAAACTCCGGTCTGCGTTTCGGACAGCATTTCCGGCGACTGGCCTGCATCTTCGAGAGCCTCCCAGACGACTTCCAGAAGCAGACGCTGCTGCGGATCCATGCTGGTGGCTTCGCGCGGCGAAATTCCGAAGAAAGCAGGGTCGAACCGGTCTACATCTTTTAAAAAGCCGCCGTACCGCGAGCTGATTTTTCCAGGCTTTCCGGGCTCAGGATCGTAGATGGAATCCAGATCCCATCTTTCCGGCGGCACCTCAGAGATCGCGTCCACACCGTCGTGCAAGAGGCGCCAGAACTCTGCCGGGCTGTCGGCTCCGCCTGGGAAGCGGCATCCCATCCCCACAATGGCAATAGGCTCGCGCCGCTCCTGCTCGAGCGAATCGAAACGCTCTTTGAGATCGTTCGCCAGCAGAGCGAGTTTTTTAGGAGAGAGGTTGGAAATCCTCTCAAGAAAATCAGCCATTCCGATCCACCCGTTTTCTATTGCAATTGATCCGGTAATACAACCGGATGCACTTACTGATGGTTCTCGTTCACCCCTGTAAGATCGCTGCGCCGTTGTTGCTGCGCATAAAGTCTTCGTCCAGGCTTAACTGGCGGAAGACGGACTCAACAATCTGCTTTTGCGCAGACTGAATAAAGAAATGGTCTCCGGGAAAAATCTCCGTTTGGAAACGATGGTTCGTATGCTGGCGCCAGGCGACCAGTTCCTCGAAGCGCGCCTCGGTGTCGTCCTCTCCTCCGAAGACGGTGATCGGGCACTCCAGAGCAGCGTCGGGCGCATACTCGTAGGTCTCTACCATCTCCACATCTGCACGCACCATGGGCAGCAGAAGCTCCATCAACTCCGGCTCGCGCAAGACGCTGGCGGGAATTCCATTAAATCGGCGGAGCATCTCGGTGATGAACTGCTCGTTCGGCAAAGGATACATGTGCGGCCGGGGGTCGATCAGTTGTGGAGCGCGGCGCCCGGAAGCAAAGAAATGAACTGGCTCGGGACGATTTTGGCGGCGCGTGGTGCGGGCAAGCTCGAAGCAGATCAGCGCTCCCATGCTGTGGCCGTACAAGGCATAGGGTACATCCAGATACGGTTGAAGAACGTCCGCGGCTTCCTGGACGGCTTCTGACAATCGCGTGAAGGGGCGATCTTTGGGACGGTTTTCGCGGCCTGGCAATTGCAGAGCGCACATTTCAACGTTAGGTAGCATGAGCTGCGGCCACTCGCGATAGACGGAGGCGCCTCTGCCTGCAAAAGGAACGCAGATGAGCCGGAATTGCGGCGACTCGAGCGGCCTGGGGCAAAAGATCCACGGATTTTTAGGCTGCATATTTCTCCCCTTCAACGGTGGGTCTTGAATTGCCGGCGGCCAGCTCCAATTTTGTGTTCAACTCACGCACGTTAGCTTTTCTCCCGGCTGTAAATGCGATCCGTCTCCTCGTCGGAAAGCCCCTCGATTCGGTCCAGCAGATCGGATAGGTCTTCCTCCTTCTGCGGCGGTTCGGGCGCTGAGTCGACGGGCGCTTCCCAGTTAAGTACATCTTTTGCCAGGTACTCTGCCAATACCGTGATGGTGGGATAGTCAAAGACCAGGGTGGCAGGCAGGCTGCGCGTGAGGTTGAGCTCCGCGCTCACCACGCTCCTGAACTCGACCGACATCAGCGAATCGAAACCAAGTTCGCTGAGCGGTTGCTTGTAATCGACCACCTGAGTGGAATCGAGGCCAAGCACCTTCAATGCATGGTCGCGAAGCATCTCCATCAGGGCTTTTCGGCGCTGCCCCGGCGGGATCTGATTCAGCTTAGTCAGGAAGTTCCTGGGCGCCTCGGCCTTCGGCTTTTCGCTGGGGGCGGCCTTTCCGATCTTTGGGCGCAATCCCGCGAACAGCCCAGGATTGTATCCCCTGGGAAGAGAATCCAGGTAGCGCTGCCAATCCATCAACAGGACACCGACCTGCGAGCGATCCTGCCCCATCAAGGCCTGCAGCACACGCATTCCCGGTTGCGGTTCGAGAGACTGAACGCCTTTACCGGGAAGACGCTGGCTTACGATGCCGCGCGTCGCCGCACCTGTCTCCGCCCACGGTCCCCAGTTCACGCTTAAGGCCGGCAATCCGAGGGAGCGCCGGTAGTGAGCCAGAGCATCTTCAAAAGCGCAGGCAGCAACGTGGTTAGCTTGGCCGGCTGAACCAAGCAACGATACCGCCGAGGAGAACAGGACAAAGAAATCCAAATCCAGATCTTTAGTAAGTTCATGAAGCTGCCAGGAGCCGGCGACCTTGGGGCGAAGTACCTTTTGGAAGCGCTCGCCGTTCTGGTGAAGAAGCGATGCGTCGTCAGTGACACCAGCCGAGTGCACCACACCGCGCAAGGCGGGCAATGCATGGCCGAACTTTGAGAAGACCTCCTCAAGATGTTGGCGGTCCGCGACGTCACCCTGCGCAACAACGACTTCTACGCCTTGCTGCTCAAGGGTGTGAATCGCTTTCAGCGTGCTTTCGGAAGGCTTGCTTCGCCCGGTGAGCACAAGGTTGCGCGCACCACGCTCGACCATCCACTGCGCGACCAGCAGTCCAAGGCCAGAGAGACCTCCGGTGATCAGATAGCTTCCGTCCGCGACCAAGGCGGGCATTTCGCCAATGGCGGCTTCGACACCGGCGGCTTGAGGAAGAACTCCATCCTGCGTGATGGCGATTTTGCCGATGTGCCGCGCGAGCGCCATGAAGCGGAAGGCGTCGGACACCTGGTTCATGGAAAACACCGTGACCGGCAAGGGGCGCAAAGTGCCTTCTGAGAATTCCTTCAGCAGCAGTTGCAGCAGTTCGCGGAGAAGTCCGGGATTCTGCTGGAATGAAGCGGCAAGGTTGATGGGGTAGTACGCGATGTTCTTATTCAGCGCGGCGACGCGGGTCTCGTCCCAGATGCCGGTCATACCGATTTCGAGGAACCGGCCATTCGTCGCCAGCGCAGCCATGCTTTTTTCGATGAACTCTCCCGCCAGGGAATTCAGGACGAGGTCCACTCCTCTTCCCTGAGTGATCTGCGTGATCTCGTCGGCAAAGGCGAGTGAGCGCGAGTCCAGGACGTGGGCCACGCCGAGAGACTTGAGATAGTCGCGCTTCTCCGGACTGCCCGCGGTAGCAAAAATCTCAGCACCAGCGCGCTGCGCCAGTTGTACCGCGGCTAACCCGACGCCTCCGGCGCCGGCATGAATCAGAATCCGATCACCGGCTGCGATTTTGCCCAGCGTGCAAAGCGCGTAGTACGCCGTCACGAATGCGCTGGGAATCGTCGCCGCGTCTGAATCGCTGAGAGAATCCGGGATCCCGAGGACGTGTTCGCCGGGCAGAGTCATGTGGGAAGCGAAACCGCCCGGTCCCATGACCATCACTCTTTGCCCCAATTGAAGATCGCGAACGCCTTCACCCAGAGCCGCAATGGTGCCCATGCACTCATAGCCGAAGATGTCGGATTTCCCTGGGTAGCGTCCAAGGGCCATCAAGACATCGCGGAAGTTCAAGCCGGTTGCGAGCACCGCAACCTCTACTTCGCCAGGGCCAGGAGCAACGCGTACCAGAGGTTGTAGAACGAGATTGTCGAGTACACCCGGCGAGGTGCTGCGCATCTGGTACGGAGCCAGCTTGCCTGCAGCGCGCTTCTCTCGCGCATCGGCAGCGGCCTTGAGATGCGCCAGGCGCGCAATCTGGCGGCGGCCGCCACGATATGCAATCAGAGGCTCGTCTTTCCCAGACTGAATTGTTTCGCCGAGCCGGCGCGCCTCATCAGCGGGTCTCTCGGGATCAAGATCGATCCTGAAGCAGCGAAGCTCGGGGTGCTCCAGCGCGATGGTTCCCGCGATCGCGGAGATAGAGGCTTGCGCCAAAGTGGCTCGTTCGTCGGCGAGGCCAACAGAGTACGCGCCGCGCGTGACGATCCACAAGCTCTTCGCCTTCGGATTGCCGTCCGAAACCATCTCCTTCACAAGATGGAGGAGGCTTTCGCATCCTCTTTGAACTGCCTCGCTAAACTGCAGGCCGCCCGCGCCTTCGAGAGTTGCGGCATCGAGGGGCCAGAGGTAGACCACGCCTTCAAGAGGAGATTCCGCCGCTCCCACAGACTCCTGGAATAAGCGGCGGAACTGATCGGCGTTGGTAGCCTGCATGCGGAAATTCGCACCAATCGATTCAAACCGATCTCCGGGCACGACAGTGAAGCTATGCCCGGAAGCAGGCAGCAACTCAACCAGACTCTGGCCAACTCCTTCTTGATCGGTGAAGATCATCCAGCGCCCGCCCGCCGCGGCTTCGGATAGAATATCTTCGTTATTACCATCGGCAAGCCTGGGGCTGCGGGAAAGCATCAGCGATTGCTGGGAGAGAACGCTGCCGGATTCGACTTCCGGACTGGCGAGGAACTCGGTGAATCCCGCTTCGGTGAGCAGTGCATGCCAAGTCTCAGCGGAAACGAGGGCGTGGGAGTTGCGTACGTCAGTGTCAGTGAACTTCCACCAGCCTTCTGTTAGCCCAACAATGAGGTCGCCAAAACGAAGCGGCCGCGTCCCCTCCGACAGGAGGAGCATGCCTTCAGAAGCCATCAACTTGCTGACGTTGGCGATCGTGTGCCGCAGGTCTTCTGTTGCGTGCAGCACGTTGGCCGCAATCACAAGGTCGTAGGCGTGCGGCTCGAAGCTCTGAGCAAGAGGATCTTTTTCGATGTCCAGGATCTGGTACTTCACAAAGGGATAAGCCTTGAATTTTTCCTGCGCACGGGAGGCAAACAACGGCGTGACGTCGGTAAACACGTATTCTACGCGCCGTTCGGTAAGCCGCGGCAGCACTGAATTCGTGGTGCTTCCGGTACCGCCACCGATCTCAAGAATCCTGACCGGCCGGTCCGAAGGGATCCCGGCAAGAAGAGACTGAACTGCATCCGCGATCAGCCCGTGGTAGAAGCGCGAGAACGGTGAATCACGGTAAAGTTTCTCGATGTCTTCAGCCGATCCGTCGGGGAACAACAAGTCCAGCGGGTCGCTTTCGCCCCGGATCACCTGGGCCAAGTGCTGGCCACAGCGGGAGGTCATCTTCAGTTCCGCCGAGCAGCTGGGATATCGCTGCATCAGCTCTTGCGGCGAAATCTCATCCTTCGTGACTTCGGGAAGCCGGCGGACCTGCCATATGTCCGCCACGCGCTGGAGGGTCTCGTCCTCTTCAAGCATTTCGAGCATTCTCGCGAACAGTCTGAGGTACTTCGGAGGCACCTCGAGGTCGGTGGCCTTGGAGAGGGTGGTGAATTGTTCGCCCCTCTGCATCGCCCAGCCCAACTGTGTGAACGCGCGGCAAACGTATTGAAGGCTCAGACTCTCGATCTTCGGAAACATCTCCGCAAACTCAACAAGTCCTGCATCGTCCTGGTGTGAGCTGCTGTAGCTACGAAGATCTTCACAGATCACCGTGAGGCTTGGAAGATCGGCACCGACTCCGCTGCCAGGCTTGTCTTGGGAAGCATCCTCGCTCCAACTCATTTCATAGAGCCAATCTTTGAGAGCGCTCTCGTCGCGTTTGGCAAGGCTCTCCTGACTCACTCTGCGCAGAGAGAGCCCTTTCACCTCGGCTACCAAGGCTCCGTCGGGGGCGAAGATAAAAGCGTCGACTTGCTGCGTCTGTGCCGCGCCAGCCTTCCGTTTATCTTGCGGAACAACGATTGAACTCCACAGTTCGGTGCCCGGTTCGCGATAGATGGTGAAACTCTCAAAGCCGATGGGCATGTAGATCGCGCCGCCCGAAGTTAGCTCTTCGTCGCTCATCACGGCCGCGGCAAAGGGCTGCAGGCACGGGTCGAGCATGCCCGGGTGGATTTGATAAAGATGTGCCTCCTGGGCGATCTCCGGCACCATGCGAATCTTGCCGAGCACCTGATGCTCGCCGGTCCAAAGCTTTTCCAATCCTTTGAAGGAAGGGCCAATTTCCATGCCCATAGCGGCGAATTTCTGGTGATAGCTTTCAACGGAAATCTCATTCCGGCATTGTTCCCGGGCCTCTTCGAGGCTGGGCATCCCGGGGGATGAAAAAGCATCCCGCGCCTCTGCCACGCGGATCTTACCGGCGGCATGAGTCTTCCACTTTGGCTCACTGTCCGACGTATCAAACACGAGGCTGGCCAACTGAAATGAAGCGTCGCCGTCGCCTTGAACTTTAGTGATGGCCAATTGGACCTTCCGCGTCTCACCTTCGTCGAGGACCAGGGCTTCGCGGATATCCATGTCCCGGATTGAGAATCTTTGCAGGCCTAAAGCCTCTTTTGCGGATGCGAGGATCATCTCGAGGTACGCAGTGGCAGGAAAGACAACTTTGCCAAAGACCTGGTGATCCAGGGTCCACGGAAAATCCGCGGAGGAGATGTAGGCTTCAACAACGATGTTGTCGAGGAAAGGAGAGTCAAGCCGCTGGCTGAGCAATGGATGCTCGAGCGTCTTGCGCGGAACTGCTCCGGCCGCGCTATTCGATTTCGACTCTGGAAGCTCGACCCAATACCGTTTGCGCTGGAAGGGATAAGTCGGAAGCACGACGCGACGGCGATGGTAATCGCGATCGAAGCCTTTCCAATCGACCTCCGCGCCTCGCAGATGCAAGCCGGCGAGGCTTTCCAACATGAGCTGCCAGTCGGGACGCCCCTTGCTGAGCGACGGGAGCCAGACGCCGTATCCCTCGGGAAGGCAGGCGCTGCCCATTCCCAGAAGAGCCGGGCTCGGCCCAAGCTCGAGAAACACCTCGTAGCCCTTGTCCTTCAGGGTTTGCATTGAAGCGGAGAAGTTCACCGCACCGCGGATATGCCTTACCCAGTAGTCAGGATTGGAGACCTCGTCGGCGGAGATCACTCTCCCGGTGAGGTTCGAAACCAACGGGAAGCGGGCAGAGTGAAAATGTACAGTCCCTGCGATCGCACGGAACTCTTCGAGCATGGGCTCCATCATCGGTGAGTGGAAGGCGTGGGAGACAGGCAGTTGCTTGGCCTTCAATCCCGCAGCCTTGAACTTGGCGACGAGTTCGGCTACGGCTTCGCTTTGGCCCGAGATCACTGTATTGGTGGGGCCGTTGAGCGCGCCGATCACGACGCGGCCGCCATACGCTTTCAATTCCTCGGTCACCCTGGCTTCGTCAGCGGCAATGGCCGCCATCGCGCCTCTTTCGCACTTCTTTTGCATCAAGCGGCCGCGGGCGGCAATCAACTTGAGACCGTCCTCCAGAGAGAACACGCCGGCGAGGCAAGCAGCAACGTATTCTCCAACGCTGTGGCCCATGGCGATACCCGGCGTGATTCCCCAGGAACTCCACAGTTGAGCCAGGGCGTATTCCAGACCGAACAGAGCCGGCTGCGTGAACGCCGTTTCATCGAGCGGCGAGTTCTTGCCTTCTTCCGGATACAGAACCGAAAGCAAGGGAGAGTCTAGCTCCTTTTCAAGAATCTGCGCGCATTGGTCGAGCGCTTTGCGGAAGGTCGGCTGCGTTTCGTAGAGTTCGCTCCCCATGCCCACGTATTGGGAACCTTGACCGGTAAAAAGGAATGCCGGTTTTCTGCGATCCGAAGCGTCGCTTTTGCCCTTGAGTACGCCGGCGGGTGTGGTGCCGGTGGAAACGAATTCGCTGAGCCGTGCGCGCATCTGTGCCGCGCTGTCGCCGAGGACGGCGAGGCGATAAGGCCAATGCGTGCGTCCGGCATTCGCCGAGTAGCAGACGTCCTGGATCGGTTCGTCGGGATGCGATTCAAGATGGTCGCGGAAGCTACTGGCCAGCGCGGCCAGAGCTTCTTCACTGGTGGCCGAAAGCGTCAGCAGATGCCTGGGCCGCTCGACCACATTCTCTGCTGTCGCCGCCGCGGGAGCTTGTTCGACGACGAGGTGTGCGTTGGTGCCGCTGAACCCGAACGAGCTCAAGCCGGCCAATCGTGTGGTGCCTGGAGCTACCCAGGGCGTGAGTTGGGTCGTGACTTTCAGGGAGAGATCCTGCCACGGAATAAACGGATTCGGATTTTTCACATGCAGGCTGGCAGGGATTTCACCATGCTGCGTCGCCAACACGAGCTTGATCAATCCGGCGAGGCCGGCCGCGCCTTCAAGATGCCCTATGTTGCTTTTGACCGAGCCGATGAGCAGGGGCTGGTCAGCCGGACGGCTTTCTCCATACGCTTCACCGAGAGCCTGCACTTCAATGGGATCGCCGAGAGAGGTGCCCGTGCCATGTGTTTCTACGTAACTAACCTCGGCGGGCCGCACGCCACCGCTAGCCAGGGCGTCGCGGATCACCGAGATCTGCGACGGGCCGTTCGGCGCAGTGAGTCCGCTGCTGGGGCCATCCTGGTTGATGGCTGTTCCCCGCAGGAGGGCGAGAATCGAATCGCCGTCGGCGAGTGCATCGGAAAGACGCTTGAGCACCACAACGCCGCAACCTTCGCCTCGGGCATAACCGTCGGCGGAGGCGTCGAAGGTCTTGCATCGGCCATCCGCAGCCAGCATGGATGCCTTCGAAAGGGCGATGAACATATCGGGCGAGAGAATGACGCTTACGCCGGCGGCGAGCGCCATGTTGCATTCGCGCCCCTTCAAACTTTGGCAGGCAAGATGCACTGCGACCAGGGAGGAGGAGCACGCAGTATCAAGCGTCATGGACGGGCCTTGAAGGCCGAGCACGTAAGAGAGCCTTCCTGAAGCGATGCTGTGCGCAATTCCGGAGGCATGATAGGAGTCGAGTTTGGTGACATCGAGCGCACGCAGTTGCAGGTCAGCATAGTCGTTGGTGCAGAGTCCGACAAAGACACCGGTTCGGGTTCCGGAGAGGCGATCCGGAGAGATGCCCGAGCGCTCGAGGGCCTCCCAGGTTACTTCCAAAAGCAAGCGTTGCTGGGGATCCATGCCGATCGCTTCTCTGGGTGCGATGCCGAAGAACTGCGGATCAAACAAATCGACGCGATCAAGGAACCCACCGTTACGCGTATACATCTTTCCGGGAGTTCCCGGGTCAGGATGGTAGAAGGCATCGACGTCCCAGCGATCGGCCGGGATCTCGCGGATGGCATCCTTCCCTTCGCGCAGAAATTGCCAGAACGATTCCGGATCGTGGCTTCCTCCAGGAAAGCGGCAGGCCATCCCGACGATTGCAATCGGCTCTCGTTTCGCCTGTTCCGCGGCATCAAGCCGGGCCTGCAGTTCCTCAATCTTGAGGTAGGCCTGCTTGACCACCGAAAGCGGAGTTTTTTCTTTTAGATCGCCACTCACTCAGAATCTCCTGTTACCCGGAACCTATACTTCGTTAACGCATAGCCCTCAAAACAAATCCAAACTCGTCTACAGTTTCTTGAGCAGCAAGCTCATTACTTCTTCATCCGACATATCCTCAATGTTGACCTCGCCCGCCTTCGGCTGTTCCTGAGCGGCCGGCTGTGAACTCGACGTCTCCGGCGTTGGCTCCGATGTGAGAACGCGGGACGCCAGATAATCCGCAATCGCTTCAGCCGTTGGGTAGTCGAAGATCAGCGTGGCCGGCAGTGGCCGGGTCAACCCCAGATCCTTGCTCAATGCATTTCTCAACTCAACCGCCATCAGCGAATCGACGCCGAGGTCCATTAGCCGCCGGCGACTGTCAACGGGTTCGGAGCGATCTCTGCGCAGCACTTTCATGACGCGACTGCACACCAGTTCCACAAGCAATTCGCGCTGCTCACTTTCAGGGGCCTGGCGCAGTGTGGCAAGAAACTCCTTTACCTCTCCGGAGCCCTCACCGACGGGCTGAGCAGTGGAAGAAAGGTCAACAAGGTTTTCCGCCCAGGCATCCTCACCTGCGCGCACAACCGAAGAAGCCAGAGAAGGAGCACGCGCGATGATACAGTGCTCGCCCAACACCTCTGCCGGAGAACCAGCTTGCGGGAAGCTCACGACATCTTCAAAGCCGTGTGCACGAAGCAGCTGTTCCCATTGGCCGCTTGAAAGCAGAGGGCTATCGCTGCGCAGCCCGTCGTTGAAGCGGTGCCAGTCCTCAACCAGCCCGTAGGTAAACTCGATCCACGACGGCATGTCGGTTACTTCGCACAGCACCAAAATCGCGCCCGGGCCAAGCAGGCCGAGAATGTTGTCGATCGTTTCATCCAGATTCCGCGTGGCATGCAAGGCGTTTGCGGCCACGACCACGTCGAAGCCGTGTTCGCCGAATCCCTGCTCTGCGGGGCTCTTCTCGATATCCAGCAACCCGAAACGGAGGGAGGAATACTGCTTGAATTTGTCCCGCGCGTGATCGAAGAAAAACTTCGAGAGATCGGTAAAGCAATAAAGAGAGCGAGAGGCCGGCAAGACCGGCAAGATGGCCGCCGTCAGACTCCCGGTGCCGCCACCGATCTCCGCGACGCGCAGCGAACGGCCAAGTTCCAGCGTCCTGACCAGCGAATCCACGACCGTTCGCGCAATGTTGTTGAAATAGCGCGACAGCGCCCAGTGTTCGTAGATGTTTTGAGCCAGCTCGATTGAACCACCGGGGAAAAGCGTGTCGAGCGGCGAAGCGTCGCCGGTGAGAATGGCCGGCGCCATCTGACCGCAGCGCTCCATATACTCCAACACAAACGGAATGTCTGCCAGCACAGCATCGGAAGAGTCGAGAGCGGGGGGAGGAGCGGACTCGGCAAGCAAACCGGTGCTTCTGTAAACGCCGTCCTCTTCCTGAAGCGCTCCTTCCTGAACCAACCGCTTCAACCAGCGAGAAAGCAGTATCCGGTAGGAAGGCAGGATCTTGAGCTTCTCCAGCAAGGCGTCGAGCGAATAGGCTTCGTCCGTGGTTCGAAAGACTCCCATCGTGAAAAGCGTTTGAGCGATGTAGGCGCTTGTTAGCCGATCCAGCGCCTTCCACTTGGCCGGATAACTTCCGAGCGCCAAATCCATGGGAACCTGGCGGGATTGCTCGCCGGCGCTGTTGACTGCATTCTGCCAGCGCGAAATTGTCGAAGAGTTTTGTCCGCTTCTACGCGCCTTCGCGGACTCGATAAGGAACGGCTTCCGATTCCAGGGATAGGTTGGCAGCATCAGTTTGTGGCGTGTGTGCCCGCGATCGAATGCCTGCCAGTCCAGAGATACGCCGTTCGCATACAGGGTGCCGGCGTCTTCCATCATCTGCTCCCAGTCGTTGCGCTCCTGGCGCAGGGACGGAAGCCAGACTCCTTCTCCCGGAGGCACGCACAGGGGGCCCATGCCAACCAGGATTGGCGAAGGGCCAATCTCCAGGAACAGGCGGTAGCCTTGCTGGAACAATTCTTCAATGGCCTCAGAATAGTGAACGGTATAGCGAAGGTTATGGCGCCAATAACCGGCATCGAGCAGCTTGTCGTCTGCAACCCAGTCCAGACGCATGCTCGAAAACTGAGCCAGCTCCGGAGCGCGATACGTGGCCCGCTTTGCAGCCTGCTCGAACTCGTCAAGCACGGGCTCGACCAGAGGAGAATGAAACGAGTTGGAGACCTTGAGCATGCGCGTCTTGATTCCCTGCGCCGTAAGAATGCCGAGGATCTCCTCTACCGCCTTTCGCTCGCCTGAGATGACCGTGCTCTCCGGTCCGTTGATGGCGGCAATCGAAACGCGATCCTGATAGGGCTCGAGCACGGTGGAAACTTTCGCCGCTCCTGCCAGCAGCGAGGCCATGGCACCGGTGCGGGGAAGGCTTCCCATCACGCGGCCCCGCTCGCGCATCACCATCAGGCCATCTTCAAGGCTCATCGTTCCTGCAACGGTGGCCGCAACAATCTCGCCGACACTATGGCCCATCACGGCCGCCGGCTCCACTCCCCACGAACGCCATAACTGCGCCAGTCCATACTGAACCGCAAACATGGCTACGTGCGTGTACTGAGTTTCATCGAGCGGCGTCTCCTCGCCGGGGGCGGGATAGAGCACCGAAAGTAACGGCTTCTCCAAATGCGGCCGCAAGAGCTCGTCGCAACGATCCACCACTTCGCGAAAGACCGGTTCCTGCTCGAAGAGAGACCGGCCCATGTTCACGTATTGTCCACCCTGCCCGGTGAATAGAAAGACGACTTCGGGACGCCGCGAAAGATCCGACTGTCCTTGTACAACACCCGTGGTCTCCTGCCCCTCGGCAACTGCCTCGAGCTGCTCGCGAAGCTGCGTGGGCGATTCCGCCACCGCTGCCAGACGATGCTCGAAATGAGACCGGCAGGTGTTGGCGGTGTAGCAAAGATCCGCAAGGGAGATGTCAGGATGCTCCTCAAGGTGTTTTGCGAAGCGCTTCGCTGACGCCTTCAGGCTGGGAGCGCTTTTAGCCGAAAGCGTGAGAAGAGAGTGGGAGCGCTGCTTGGAGCCATCGCCCGCCACGCTTGCGACCTGGGTCTTCTGCGGCTCGTCCGCCGTAAGTTCAGCAACACAGGCACTGCTCTCCAAAACAACGTGAGCATTCGTTCCACTGAATCCGAAGGAGCTGACCGCGGCAATCCGCCGTGAAAATGCTGGCGGCCATGGCGCCTGGACTGTGGGCACGGTGACGGCGAAGTCCTTCCACGCGATGAGCGGATTGGGCTCTTTGAAATGCAAGTTTGGAGGGATCTCTCCATGCATGAGGATGAGTACAGACTTCATCAAGCCGGCTACACCGGCAGCCGTTTCCAAGTGACCCAGGTTTGTCTTGATCGAGCCGAGAACAAGCGGACGATCCTTGGATCGACCCTGTCCGTACACGGCCTGTAATGCGTTCACTTCGATCGGGTCGCCGAGTGAGGTACCGGTTCCATGGGATTCAACGTAACCGACCTCGTTGGGCTCGATTCCCGCAGTCGTCAATGCCCTTCGAATCACGTCCTGCTGGGAGATGCCGTTGGGAACGGTGAGACCGCTGCTGCGCCCATCCTGATTGACGCCTGTACCGCGGATCACGGCCAGTATGTTATCTCCGTCCGCGACGGCGTCCGACAGGCGCTTGAGCACGACGACACCGCATCCTTCTCCGCGCACAAAGCCGTCTGCTGAGGCATCGAAGGTCTTGCACCGGCCATCGGCGGCCATCATGTGCGACTTCGAGAAGTTGATAAGCAGCTCAGGCGCCAGGATCACATTGACGCCGCCGGCAAGGGCCATCCGGCAATCCCCCAGCCGCAGGCTCTGGCAGGCCAGATGAACGGCAACGAGGGAGGAAGAACAGGCGGTATCGAGCGAGATGCTGGGCCCCTGCAAGCCGAGAGTGAACGACACGCGGCCCGAGGCGACGCTGTGGCAAGTGCCGGTGGCCAGGTAGACATCGATTTCGGCGGGGTCTCCGAATTGCATCTGCAACTGGGCGTAATCGTTGCTGGCGATGCCGACAAAAACTCCAGTTGAAGTCCCCAGGAGCTTCTCCGGAGACTGCCCTGCGTTCTCCAGGGCCTCCCAACTGACTTCGAGAAACATGCGCTGCTGCGGATCCATTCCCAGAGCTTCGCGCCGGGAGATGCCGAAGAAATCGGCGTCGAAGGTGTCCACCTCGTCCAGAAATCCGCCCCACCGGGTGGACATCTTTCCGGGAGCATCGGGATCGGCATCGAAGAACTCGTCAATATTCCAGCGGTCCGCCGGGACTTCGCAGATCGCATCTTTGCCATCGCATAGGAGCTTCCAAAGCGATTCCGGATCGTTGGCACCACCGGGGAAACGGCATCCCATTCCAACGACGGCAATGGGCTCTACCTTTGCGCGCTCAGCCTCTTTCAGCTTCGCTCGCAATGTCCGGATTTCGACGATCGCCCGTTTGACCGGGGAAAGTTCTTCGGCTTCTTGATGATTGCTTTCCATGAATCGTTCCCAATTCCTATCGATAATGCGTGCGACAAACGTGTTAGCTTGCGGCCCTCTGAATTCGCCGCGAAAACGCCGGCGTGTCGAACGATGAGAACAACTACGACAACTCCCTTGCCAGAACCGCCTCGGCTTCTTCGTCGGACATCTCTTGCAAATCGCTCGCGGCCTCGCTCTGTTGCTCCTGCTGCTTTCCTGCGCCGGCGGGGGCAGACTCAACCGGCAAGACATTTCGCTCAATGTAATCGGCCAGAGCGACGACGGTCGGGTAATCGAAAACGAGCGTCGAAGGCAGGGATTGTCCCACGCTGACCTGAAGGCGATTCTTGAGCTCGATGGTCATGAGCGAGTCCATTCCGAAAGTCGCCAATCCCTGATTCGGGTCGAGCTTGAAGGAGGGGCTGAGTCCGAGCACCTTGATTGCCTGTTCGCGAATATGCGCCTCGAGCAAAGCGCGGCGTTTGTTGGCCGGAGCTTGTTCGAGCCGCTCCAGCAGGCCGGATTGCCGCGCGGCTTTCGGCGCGGTCTCGGAAGTGCGCGCGGCCTCTTTGGAAGCCAAGCCCGCGAATAACTTTGTCCGATACCCTGCCGGGAGAGACTCGACATATTGCCGCCAATCGACCGACATAACGCTCGCCTGGACGCGATCCCCGGCCAGCAGTTCTTCCAAGGCACGCAGCCCCTTGTGCACCGGCATCGGCTCAAAGCCTTTCCTCCGCAAGCGATCGCTTACGACCCCCTGGGTCGCGGCTCCGACTCCGCCCCAAGGTCCCCAATTGACGCTCAGCGCGGGCAGCCCAAGGGAACGGCGATAATACGCGAGCGCATCCTCAAAGGCACATGCGGCCACGTGGTTCCCTTGCCCGGCCGATCCCAGGATGGCAACCGCCGAAGAGAAGAGAACAAAGAAATCCAGAGGCTGGCTGCGGGACAGGGTATGTAGATGCCATGCTCCATCGAGCTTGGGCCCCATCACCCGTTCAAAGCGCTCCCAGCTTTGCTGCGTCAGGATGCCGTCATCGAGCGCGCCTGCCGAATGGATGATTCCGCGCAGGGGCGGCATGGAAGATCCGAATTTTGAGAAAAGCTCGGCCAGTTGGGCGCGGTCAGTGACGCTTCCCTGCACCACCACCACTTGGACACCCTTCTCCTCGAGTTCGCGAATCAGCGCAGTTGCCGGCTCGGAGACACCGCTCCGACCCATCAGCACCAAGTGCCGCGCGCCCTGCTCTGCCATCCAGCCCGCAACCTGCAGGCCGACTCCTCGCAGCCCGCCGGTGATGAGATAGCTTGCCTCGGCGTCCAGCGCTTTGTGCCCAGCCCCGCTCGGGGCGAAGCCCTGGCGATGCCGGAAGAAAGCCGGGTGCGAGATGACTACCTTTCCGATTTGCCTGGCTTGCGCCACAAAGCGGAAGGCGGAAACCAGGTCGTGAACCGGAAATGCCTTGAGCGGCAGTGGCTTCAACCGCCCCGCCGCGAAGTCCGGAAGCAGTTCGTCGAACAGGCTGTGAATCTGCGCTGGTTCCTTTGCGAAGGTCTCGGAAAGATCAATTGGGAAATACGCAATGTTTCGATTCAGCTCGGAGACTTGCGAGTGGTCCCAAATGCCTGTTTTGCCGATCTCGAGGAAGCGGCCATTCACCGCAGTAATCGACAGGCTGGCAGGTATGAACTCGCCCGGCAGACTGTTGAGCACCAGGTCAACGCCGCGTCCTTCCGTGATCGTCCTGACCTCCTCAGCGAAGTGCAAAGAGCGCGAGTCCATGACGTGCGGCACTCCCAGGGACTTCAGGAAGGCTCGCTTCTCGACGGTTCCAGCTGTGGCGAAGATCTCCGCCCCGGCCCTCTGCGCCAGTTGCACCGCCGCAAGGCCAACAGCGCCGGTAGCGGTGTGAATGAGAACTCTCTCTCCGGCCTGGATCTTGCCCAACCGGTTGAGGGCATAATGAGCGGTGAGAAACGCGCTCGGCAGAGTTGCCGCCTCGAACTCCGTGAGCCCTTCAGGTACGGGTACGACACACTCCTGAGCAATCGTCAGGAAGGTGGAGAAACTGCCCGGCGCAACCGCCATGACACGTTGCCCGGTGCGGAATTTGTCCACTCCTTGCCCCACATTGACGATGGTCCCGGCGCATTCATATCCGAAGATATGCGACTCTCCGGGGTATCTTCCCAGCGCCATCAGAACATCGCGGAATCCGACTCCGGTGGCTTGGACTTCGATCTCCACCTCCCCGGGCGCGGGGACTCGCCGCTCGACGGGACGCAGGGAGAGATTTTCCAGGATGCCTGGCGAGGAGGTTGCCAACTCATAGACCCCAGGGGTCTCAGCCTGGAACTGGTTTTTCTGCTCACCGGCAACGGCGTCGCAGGTCGCAAGGCGCGCTACGTAGCGGCGTCCGCTACGGAATGCCACTTCGTCTTCGTCTCTCTCGTCCAGAATTTCCTGGAGGAGCAGATCGATTTCGCTGTCCGAGGAATTCGGATCCAGATCGATGCGGGCAGAATGGATTTCGGGATACTCGAGTCCGATCGTGCTTCCGAGGGCGGATGCCGGAGCCTGCGCCATGGAGCCAACGCCGGAATCCATATGCAAAGGCTGAACTCCGCGAGTCACGATCCAAAGATTGCCGGTCATCGGAGTAGCGCCAGCCACGAGCGCCTTTATGAGATGGAGCAGGCCGCCACATCCCTCTTCGATTTCTCCTCTGAGCCGCTCCAAGTTCGCGAAGGAACTTTGAGAGGCGCTGAGCGGCCACAGATAGACAACGCCGCGCAACGGCGTATGCGGCGAGCAACCAATACGCTGCAGCAGCTTCTGAAAATCCTCCGGGCGGCCGGCGTTGATCGCGAAATCTCCCTGGCCTCGCTCGTCGAACTCTTTTTGCGCGGAGACAAGGATGCACTCTTCTCCACGGGCTTTCAGCCGGGATGCGACGCTCTTCCCAACTCCGCTCTCGTCTTCGAGAATCAACCAGCTCGCCTTGGGCTCCGCGTCGGCTTGCTTCGCAACTCCCGCCAGACCGGGCAGTGCGGCAGAAACGCTTTCTTTGGCGCCGGATAAAAGCGGCGCTTCTTCCCATCGGATCTCATGAAGCCACTGGCCAATCTCCTGGTCCAGAGCCACGAAGGCATTTCGCTCCGCGCGCCGGAGAACCAGGCCGCGAATCTCTGCGACTCTGTTCCCATCGGAATCCACTATGTCGATATCAGCCGTGATTTCCGAGCCGTCGCCGCGGCGCTCGCGAACCGTGACCCGACTCCACAACTGGTCGGCGGGGCTGCGGAAGACGCGATAGCTCTCGAGCCTTTGCGGCAGATATGTCTGGGTCGCGGCGTTCGATTCGTTGGCAGGCAGCGCTGCGACCACGGGCTGCAGGCAGGCGTCCAGCAAAGCCGGATGAATCCTGTACTGGCCGGACTCGGCCAACAGGGACTCAGGAAGGCGGATGAAGCCCACAGCTTCCGCGGCTTGTTGCCAAATGCCTTCCACACCTCTGAAGGCAGGCCCGAACTCCAGCCCTTGCGAGCATAGCGACTGATAATGGACAACGGGCGCAATGTTTGCCGGCCCACCGCGCGAGACGCCGGCCAGATCGAGTCTTTCCTGCGGCTTCTGCCCAACCTGATCCGCCTCGATGGCGATGTCGCCGGCGGCATGCAGCACCCACGCCGGAGGTTGCTTCTCTCCCTTGCTGGCGAGACTGAAAATCTTGAAACTCGCGGAGTCCGAACCAGTCTCAGTGATCAGGAGCTGAATGGTTTGTTCGCCGTCTTCGGAAAGCAGTAGGGGGTGAGCGAGAACGAGGTTTTTGATCGCCACCGATTTGTCCGCAAACGTCTCGGCTCCCGCAGCCAACGCCAGTTCCAGATAGGCTGTGGCCGGAAGAACGGCTTTGCCGAAGACGCGATGGTCTGAGAGAAAGGGCAGATCGGCTAGTCTGAGCTGCTGCTCGAAGACTGGAGTGGCGGCACGGAGGCGGCGCCCCAGCAGGGGATGTCCTGTTTCGAAGCCTGCTGATGCTGCTCCCGCAGCCGTTTCGCCGCGTGTGGAACCCTCAACCCAATACCGCTCCCTTTGAAACGCATAGGTCGGCAGGGAGACCTTGCGGGCTTTGCGGTCCTGGTAGAACCCGTCCCAGTTGACTCGTACGCCATTAGCGTAGAGCCGGCCCAAACCCTCCAGCAACTGCTGCCAGTCCTCCCGGCCCTGTTGAAGCGAAGGAAGCCACAGTCCCTCGCCAAGTGGAACGCACTGGCTGCCCATCCTGACCAGAATCGGCGAGGGACCGATCTCCACAAAGACCCGGTAGCCCTGCGCGTAGAGCTTCTGGATGGATTCGGAAAAACGCACCGTGTTGCGGAGATTCTGAGGCCAATAGGCGCCATCGAGCAGATTGCCTTCCCGCACCAGATCGAGGCGCATGCTCGAAAACAGCGGGGTTTGCGGAACGGTGTAGTGGAACCCTCTGGCGATCTGCCCAAACTCCGCGAGCACGGGCTCGACCAGGGGAGAATGGAAGGAATTCGACACGTTCAGCGGTTTTACCTTGGCGCCTTCTTTTTCCAGTTTCGCCAGAATCTCCTCGACGGCCGCTGCCTCTCCTGAGATCACTGTGCTTTCAGGGCCATTGATCGCGGCAATCGACACTCGATCGCGGTAAGGCTCAAGGAACGCCAACACCCGCTGCGGGTCCATCAAAAGTGACGCCATCTTGCCGACTGCAGTGATGCTGTGCATCAAACGTCCGCGCTCGAGCATCAGCTTGAGACCATCCTCGAAGCTCATCTGCCCGGCGACAGTGGAAGCGACGATCTCGCCGACGCTATGGCCCATGATCAAGGCGGGCTCCACCCCCCAGGAACGCCACAAAGCCGCCAGGCCGCACTGCACGGCAAACATGGCCCCATGGGTATATTGGGTCTGGTCGAGAGGGCTCGTTTCGCCCGGCTGCGGATACAGCACCGACTTCAATGGGATTGGCAGATGGCTTCGGAGCAGTTCGTCGCAGCGGTCGATAACCTTGCGGAATACCGGCTCGTGGTCATACAACTGCCGCCCCATGTTGAGGTACTGTCCGCCTTGCCCGGTAAACAGGAAGACGATCTTCGGTGGCTCGGTTCCCGGAAGCTCGCGCTGCAATGCTCCGACGGCTTCGCCGCCCGCGCGAAATTCCCGCAGGACTTCGCGCAGTTCCTCTGGCTTTGAGGCCACAACGGCCAGGCGGTGAGAAAAGTGCGAACGACCTATATTGGCGGTGTAGCAAACGTCTTCGATCGGCGCCGAAGAGGAAGCGTCGAGGTAACCCTCGTACGCGCCGGCCAACTCGTTCAAGGCCGCTGGATCTTTGGCGGAGAGGCAAAACAGGTGCGCGCTCCTGGCGTTGCTTTCGGCGGCGGCAGGCGCATCAGGCGCCTCCTCCACGATCATGTGGGCGATGGTTCCGCTTCCTCCGAAGAAGCTCAGGCCTGCCGCGCGGGCATGGTCACCACGCTTCCAAGGCATTGCCCGAAGTGGCAGGACGGCAGGAATCTCATCGAGTGAAATCGCGGGATTGAGCTTTTTAAAATGCAGGTGGGGCGGAATGGTGCGATGCTGCAGCGAGAGCACGACCTTAATTAGCCCGGCGATGCCCGCACCCGATTCAAGGTGTCCAATATTGGTCTTGGCTGTCCCGAGCACGAGTGGATTCTCGGCCAACCGCTCGCGGCTGTAGACCGAGGCTAAAGCGCGCACCTCGATCGGATCTCCGAGAGGGGTTCCCGTTCCGTGGCACTCAATGTAGTCGACCTGATTTGGGCGCAACCCGGCCCGCTCCAGAGCCTGGCGAATGACCTCGATCTGGGCCAGTTTGTTGGGGACGGTAATGCCGCTGCTGGCTCCATCCTGATTCACTGCTGAGCCGCGGATCAGGGCTTGAATCCGATCGCCGTCCCGCAGCGCGTCAGACAGACGCTTGAGGACGACAATACCGCAGCCTTCTCCACGAACATATCCGTTGGCCGAAGCGTCGAAGGTCTTGCAACTGCCATCGGGCGAAAGCGTTCTTGCCTTGGTCGACGTGATGCTGATCTCAGGCGAGAGGATCAAACTGACCCCACCGGCCAGCGCCAGGTCGCATTCCCGGTTGCGAAGACTCTGGCAGGCGATATGGATCGCTACGCCCGAACTTGAGCATGCCGTGTCCATTGCTATCGTGGGGCCTTGCAAGCCCAAGGTATATGCAATGCGGCCGGCGGCGAAGTTGAGGCAGTTCCCGGTGAGGTAGTAAGCATCGATCGCGCTCACTCCGGCTCGCTCTACCACGCGGGCATAGTCGGTATTCGTGATGCCGAGAAAGACGCCGCTCTGGCTGCCCATCAGCTTCTGCGGATCGATGCCGGCATTCTCCAGAGCTTCCCAACTGATCTCCAGTGCCAGTCTCTGCTGCGGATCGGTCTTGGTGGTTTCGCGTGGAGAGATGCCGAAGAACTGGGCATCGAACTTGTCCACCGCCTTCAGGAAACCGCCCATCCGGGTGTACATCTTTCCGGGAACATCGGGATCGGGATCGTAGTAGGCGTTGATATCCCAGCGGTCGGCAGGAACTTCGCCAATCGCATCCACACCATCGTGCAAGAGCTTCCAATAAGCCTCGGGATCCGTGGCCTCTCCTGGAAAGCGGCAACCCATACCAACGATCGCAATAGGCTCTTTCTTGTCCCGTTGAAGAGCATCCAACTTGCGCTGCATCTCTTCCATGGCCTGCAAGGCCCGTTCCAGGACTGCCCGCCGATCTTTGGATTCAGGTGTGAGATTCATCAGTAATTCCTCTTCCAACAGCTATTCCGCTCCGCGAGCGGTGTTATCCAAACTGCTCAAGCTTTCTTTCCAGCAACTCGAGTAAACCTTCTTCCGAAAGATCGTCGTGCCACTCTTCCAACTCCGCCGGCTCGACAGGTTCCGGTTGAATGACATCGTGAACTTCCGCAGGCCCGGACAAATTCCCAACTGTTTCCGCCAGGTATTTCGCCAGGAACTCAACCGTGGGGTATTCAAAAGCGAGCGTCGGCGGAAGCGAAAAACCGAGGCTTGCTTCCAGGCGACTCCGCAACTGCACCGTCATGATCGAATCCATCCCCATTTTGAAAAAGCCCTGCTTGGGATCGACTTGGTCTGAGGACGCGAAGCCAAGAATTCCGGCCACAACTGTGCGGATCTCGCGGTGCAGAATCGCTCGTCTCTCTCCGGGCGCAGCTTGCTGGACCTCTTCCAACAGCCGCGATTTTTCTTGCTCTTTTGCGGCCTCTGTCTTCGCCTCTGGTTTCTCCCGGACGATGAGTTCCTCGAGAAGCGGCCGTCTTCTTCTGGCCTCGTAAATAGGGCCAAAGCGCTCCCAGTCTACGTTCGCCACAATCTTTTGCCGTACTCCGGTTTCAAGCAGATAAGCCAGCGCATCGACGGCCCCATCCTGCGGAAGCCCTTTCAGTCCGACGCGCTCGAAGAGTGTGCCCAGTTCTCCGGAGACCAGTCCATCGCCTTCCCACCAGCCCCAATTCACGCTCAATATCGGTAAACCTTGAGACGCACGATGGTGGGCGAGCGCATCGAGGAAGTGATTGGCGGCCGCGTAATGCGCCAATTTCTGCGAACCCCACACGGATGCGCCCGAAGAGAACAGCACAAAGAAGTCCAGGCCCCCTTCCGGGCCCTGCACGGCTGGCAATAGCTGATGAAGCTGCCACGCGCCCATTACCTTGGATCGCAAGACGCGGTGAAGCTCGTCTGCAGTGAGGTCGGCCAGATCGTGCACGGATACGGTTCCCGCCGCGTGAATCACCCCTCGCAGTGGGGGATGGTTCCGGCGGAGCTCCTCCCAGAGCAGCTTCATCTCTGCTTCATCGGCCACATCCGCCTTGACGATGTGAACGTTGGCCCCAAGGCTCTCGAGTTCTTGCACCGCGGCAATTCGCCTGCCGGTTTCGGTCCCGGCAGAGATCGCCGTCCAGGTGGAACGGTCTGGCAGGCCGGTTCGGCCGGTGAGCACCAGATACCGCGCGCCGCACTCAGCAAGCCAACGGGCCACACGCAGGCCCAGCCCTCCGAGGCCTCCGGTGATCAGGTACGTCGCCTCTGAATGCAGAGCGAATGGTCTCGCCGTTGAAACGCCAGGCAGCGATTTCACCAACCTCGGAACATAGCGCCGCCCGCCGCGCAACGCTACCTGATCCTCTCCATCCTGTGTTTGAAACTCCTCCAAAAGCGCTGCGGCCAATGCCTCAGACGAAGAGGCTTCCGCCTGTGCCGGAAGATCGAGCAAACCACCCCAGAGCTCAACCTGTTCAAGGGCGATCACACGTCCAAGACCCCATGTAGGAGCCTGCACGACGGAAAGCCGTTCCCCGTCCCCAGGCTCGACCGCCTGCGCAGCGCGGGTAACAAGCCAGAGCCGGAGCGCGGCTTTCCAGTCCGCTCGCGCCAGAGCCTGGACCAGGTGCAAGACTCCATCGCCGGTGAGCGCAAGCGAATCCTCGAGTGTGCTCCCCGTCAGCTCGGCTCCGGTTTCGGCATCCAACCCCCAAAGGTAAACAACCCCCAGGCGCGATTGGGTTTCGCATCCCAACACTTCTGCAAACAGCCGCCGGAGCTCTTCAGGTTTTTTCGGGGAAACCTCGAACTCTCTCGTCCCCAGCGCTCGGAACGACTCACCTGCAAAAGCAAGAACGCACTCCTCGCCGCGCGATTCGAGCAGCTTCGCGAAGGTTGCGCCCAATCCACTTCGGTCCGCAAATACCAGCCAACGACCAGCAGGCCCCTCACTCCATTTCGAATTGGCAGCCGGTCGATTCTTCTCTTTCCACTGAACCTCGTAAAACCAGTTCGGATCAGCCTCGCCGGTCTCGATCTTGCCCGAAACATTCTCAGTCCAGCTGTCGTCGGTGGCAGATCCTCGTGAAAAGATCTCAAACGATCCCTGTTTGGGTCCGTTCTCTGTAAGAACAAGCTGCATCTGCAGTTCTGAAGCCTCAGGCAAAACCAGCGGCTCGGCAACCGTCATTGCTGGGACGCGATGCAGCCGCACTCCGAAGGCCTCGCTGGCGGCTGCTGAGACCATTTCGACATAGACCTGCTCTGGCAAGGGCCGGTCGCCCTGGAATCCGCCTTTGCGCAATCGCTCGCGAAAGCCTTGACCCAACTGGTTCTGCCAGATCATTGCGCCCGGCAGAGTGGCCACCTCTGGCAAGCGTATCCCCAGCAAGGGATGGACTTTATTACCGTTTCCAGGCACAATCCGCGGCCAGACGCTCGCGCCGCCTGGTTCTGCGGGTTTCGCTTCCCACCAGAACCGCTGGCGCTGCCATGGATAGGAAGGAAGCGAAACGACCTTGCCACGAGACGGGAAGAAGCTTGACCAATCAACCGGGCACCCGAGCGCATAAAGCCGGCCAACGGACGACAACAGTGTGGTTCGCTCGTCTTTTTCTCGTTCGAGCGAGCCAATTGCGTAGCCCTCGCGACCGAGATCGTGGAGGCTCTCGTCGATCGAAGAAACAAGAATTGGGTGCGGGCTCAGTTCCACGAAAACCGTGTACTCCTCCTGAGCCAACTGCTGCACTGTCTTCAAGAACAGGACTGGCCGCCGCAGGTTCTCGACCCAGTAGCTCGCGTCGAATGCTGCCCCATCCCTTCTTTGCGCCTTGACGGTTGAATAAATCGGAAACTTCGCCTCGCAGGCCTCGATCCCATCCAGGGCGCGCAGCAACTCCCCGGTCAGTGGATCCATCTGAGGGCTGTGCGAAGCAACGTCCACCTTGACCGGGCGGCAGAAGATGTCTCTGGCCCGCAACTCGTTCAGGATCTCTTCGATCACGCCCGGATCGCCAGACAGCACCGTTGACCGCGGACTGTTACTTACCGCGACCGAAACGTCGTCCTCTCGGCCTTTCAGAAGTTCCTGGGCTCGCTCCATGGGAAGCGCCACCACCGCCATGGCTCCGTGGCCGCTGACCCGCTTCAACAGCAGACTCCGGGTGCAGACCACTCGCATCGCATCTTCCAAGCTCAGCACCCCTGCGATAAAAGCGGCGGCCACCTCACCCATGCTGTGGCCAACTACGGCGGCCGGTTCGACTCCCCAGGAGCGCCAGAGCGCGGCCAAAGCAATCTCAACAGCCACAAGGCTGGGCTGGATCACATCGACTTCGCCCAGCCGGTAGCCGGGACTCTCCGGATCGAGTTTCAACTGCTCCAGCAGCGACCAGTCCACAAAGGGCTGCATCGCCTGCTCGCACTTCTCCAGGGCTTCTCGGAAAACGCCTTCCGTCTGCAGCAGTTGCCGACCCATCCCCACCCATTGCGATCCCTGCCCGGGGCAGACAAACACAATCCTTCGCGGCGGATCCGTCTGGGCTCGTTCTGCGTGCAGGCCGGGCAATCGCTCACCCTGCAGGAAAGCTTTCAAGGCCACGCCCGCTTCCGATCGGCTCGTCGCCACCAGCGCCAGACGGTGTTCAAGATGCGTGCGGCGCACGCTGGCCGTATAGCAAATGTCAAAAAAGCTAGGCGCTCCCTCATTCTCCAAAGCGGATATGTAGGCACGGGCCAGGGCTGCCAGCCCTTCCGCGGAAGCTGCCGAAAGAGGCAATACAAGCCCGCGCGCAGAACCCGGGGGCGCTTCCTCTACGCTCTCCTTTGGCGGCGCTTCCGTCAGCACAATGTGCGCATTCGTGCCAGCGATTCCGAAAGCGCTGACGCCCGCGATGAGAGGCATTGAGTCCTTCGACCACTCTCTCGACTCGCGAGGAATCGCCAACGGGAGTTTCTCCCACGGGATTACCGGGTTGAGCTCTTTAAGATGAAGGCTCGCCGGGATTATTCCGTGCTTCAGCACCAGGGCCGTCTTGATGAGGCCGGCAATCCCGGCTGCGCCTTCGGTATGTCCGAAATTCGATTTGACCGATCCTACGTAGCAAAGGCTCCCCTGAGAACGCCCCTCGGAAAGCACGCTCCCTAATGCTCCGATTTCAACCGGATCGCCAGCCGAAGTGCCGGTGCCGTGCGCTTCCACATAGCCAACGCTTCCCGGGGACACCCCGGCATCTTGATAGGCGCGGCGCAACAGTTCTTCCTGGCCGATGCGCGCCGGGGTCGCCATGTAACCGCTACTGCGGCCGTCGTTATTTACGGCGCTGCCTTGAATGAGCGCGTAGATCGCATCCCCGTCCCTCAAAGCCGCCGAAAGCGGCTTGAGTACCACGATGCCGGCCCCTTCGCTGCGCACGTACCCGTTGGCGCCTGCATCCCCGAATTTGCACCGCCCATCGGGAGCCATCATCTTCGACTGCGAGTAAGCAATCGAGATCTGCGGCTGCAGAATCACGTTGGCGCCGCCGGCCAATGCAAGCGAACACTCACCGCTCCACAAGCTCCGACAGGCCAGATGAACGGCGACCAGCGACGAAGAGCAAGCAGTGTCAATCGTCAGACTCGGCCCCTGCAGGCCGAACACGTAAGACAGCCGGCCGGAAGCTGAATAACGGCCGGACCCGGTGGTCATGTAGAAATCCACACTGGCAGGATCGGCAAACATCCGGCTCTCGTAATCGTTCAGCCACATTCCGATGAAGACGCCGGCGTCGCTGCCTGAGAGCCGCTCCTGGGACTGCCCCACATCCTCGAGTGCTTCCCAGGCCACCTCCAACAGCAGGCGCTGCTGCGGATCGAGGCGGTCGGCCTCCCGTGGAGAAATGCCGAAAAAACTGGCATCGAACTGATCGATCTGGTCCAGAAAGCCGCCCCAGTGGGTCATCATTTTCCCGGGGGTTGCTGGGCGAGGGTCGTAGTACGCGGCAATATCGATCCGGTCCGATGGGATCTCACCGATGGCATCCATCTCCTCCCGCAAAGCAAGCCAGAAAGAGTCTGGATCGGACACACCTCCAGGAAAGCGGCAACCTATCCCTACAATGGCGATTCCTTCACGCGTTTGCGCCCGCGAAGCCGAAGAGTCTGGATATTTTGAGCCGCGCAGATTCGGCGAAGAATCGACCCTCACCACCTCGTCAGGCGTCTCATTCTGATCGTCCGGCAGACCACGATCAATCATGCCTCTCCCCTCAGGGCTACGTCGCCTCTCCCGATTTCCCGCACATGTCAGGTCTCTATTTGGGCGTTAATGCGGCAGAAGGCCAAGATGTACTTAAAAATACGGAGGATATCCTCACCCGGAATCGTAGTCGCTCGATGTTGGCGGAACAATAACACTTGCACGGTTCGGCCCCTACCACTTTCCTGCCATGAAGACGCTGAAAACACCGCATGTTGTTGGCGATGCGAGACCTCATCAGCCTTTTATATCTAGTTCTTGCGGCAGGGATCCTATGGTACCACCATCAATGAGCACCCGCTGGAATCGGCGCGTGCAGCATGGCTTCCGGCAGGGTGCGGTGGTTGGGTAGTGAGAATAGGAAAGAATACCCTTGAAACTTTAGCTGAAAGAATCTGCGAGTCAACCGTCAACCGCCTTTGCGCCGGAATAGGCTTCCAGCAGTTCGCGCGCGGCACGGAACGATGTGGTCCGTCCCTCAAGTACTTCCTGTTCCAGCTCTTTCATCCGGCTGCGAATGGCAGAATGCGATTCAAATCGCTGCCGCAGCCCCTGCTGGATAATCTCGTGCATCCAGTTCTGCGCCTGGTTTTGCCTGGTAGCGCTGAACCAGCCGTTCGCTTTGGTCATGGCCGTATATTCGAGAATGGTGTTCCATAATTCGGGAATACCATTGCCGGTCTGCGCTGAACACGTGACCGTACGCGGTGTCCATCCGGAATGAGAGCTTGGGAAGTAGTGCAGCGCATTCTGTGCCTCGGACCGGGCCCTTTCTGCGGCCTCCAGATTGGTTCCGTCAGCTTTGTTCACCGCAACGAGATCGGCGAGTTCCATCACGCCGCGCTTAATCCCTTGCAACTCGTCGCCTGCCCCAGCCAGTGTGATGAGCAGGAAGAAGTCGACCATGTCATGAACCGCAGTCTCCGATTGCCCGACGCCAACTGTCTCAACGAGAATGGTTTCAAATCCCGCCGCCTCGCACAGCAGCATCGCCTCGCGTGTGCGCTGAGCTACGCCGCCCAGGGAGCCGCGCGATGGAGAGGGCCGGATGAACGCCATATCGCTGGATGCGAGAGAGTTCATGCGTGTCTTGTCGCCGAGGATGCTTCCACCGGAGATCCGACTGCTGGGATCGATCGCGAGCACCGCGACTTTTTGTCTGTGTTCGCAAATAAGATAGGTGCCGAGCACTTCGATGACGCTGCTCTTACCTGCGCCCGGAACACCGGTAATGCCGACGCGGATCGAACTGCAGCTATGGGGAAGGCAGTCTTCGACGATCTGTTCGGCCAATTGGCGATCCGCATCGCGAGAGCTCTCGATCAGTGTGATAGCCCGAGCAAGAATGGCTCGGTCGCCACGCAGAATGCCATCCAAGTACTGCTGCCGCGAAAGCGTGCGAGGGCGCGCAGTCGCTCGTACGCTCAGTTCGCGCGGCGTCTCCGGTGTAACGCAACCGGGACGAACATGCAACTCGCTGTGCTTCGCATCCACCAACTCAGGAGTTTCCTCCAACCGGAGTGCCCCTCAGGATCTCGATAATCCGCTGTGCCGCCACAGGAATCACCGTGCCAGGACCATAGATACCCGCCACACCGGCCTTGTAAAGGAATTCATAATCCTGGGGCGGAATGACGCCGCCGACGACGACAAGAATGTCACCACGATCGAGCTTGTGCAACTCGTCGATCAATTGCGGCACCAGCGTCTTGTGCCCTGCAGCCAGTGAAGACACGCCGACCACATGAACATCGTTCTCGACCGCATGACGCGCAACTTCGCGCGGCGTTTGGAACAGTGGGCCGATATCCACGTCGAAACCGATATCCGCGAAGGCCGTTGCGATTACTTTTGCGCCGCGGTCGTGGCCGTCCTGGCCCATCTTGGCAACCAGGATGCGAGGGCGCCGGCCTTCCGCCTGCTCAAATTCCGCCACCATCCGTTCTGCCTTTTTGAACTCTTCGGCTTTGCCGCTCTCAGCCGAGTAGACACCCGCAATAGTCCTCGTGGTGGCCTGGTAGCGGCCCCACACATTTTCAAGTGCGGTGGAGATTTCGCCGAGTGTCGCACGCTTGCGAGCGGCATCCACGGCGCACTCCAGAAGGTTGCCGTTGCCGCTGGAGGCGCAGTGTTCGAGTTGTTGGAGCGACTGGCGTACGGCTTCACTATCGCGTTCGCGCTTCAATTGTGCAAGACGGTTCAGTTGCGATTCGCGAACAGCGTCGTTGTCAATATCGAGGACGGGAACCAGCGTTTCTTCCGGCGAAGGGTAGGCGTTGATGCCTACGATCACGTCGGCACCGGAATCAATGCGCGCCTGCCTCCGTGCTGAGGCTTTTTCGATGCGCATCTTGGGAACGCCGGTCTCAATGGCCTTTGCCATGCCGCCGAGCGATTCCACCTCTTCAATCAGCTCCCATGCAGAATGCATCAGTTCGTGCGTCAATCGCTCGACATAGTAAGACCCGGCCCAGGGATCGACAACGCGCGTGATGCCGGTTTCTTCCTGAAGGTATATTTGCGTATTGCGTGCAATGCGCGCGGAGAAGTCAGTCGGCAGGGCCAGTGCTTCATCCAGAGCGTTCGTGTGCAGTGACTGCGTGTGTCCGAACGAAGCGGCCAGAGCTTCGACGCAGGTGCGAACTACGTTGTTGAACGGATCCTGAGCCGTCAGGCTCCACCCCGAAGTCTGCGAATGCGTGCGCAGAGCGAGCGATTTTGGATTCTTCGGATTGAATGTCTTCACCAGTTTGGCCCACAGCATACGCGCGGCCCGCATCTTGGCAATCTCCATGAAATGGTTCATGCCAATGCCCCAGAAGAACGAAATGCGCGGCGCAAAACTGTCCACGTCAAGTCCCGCCTTTACCCCCGTGCGAAGATATTCAAGTCCGTCGGCGAGCGTGTAAGCTAGCTCAATATCGGCGGTGGCTCCGGCCTCCTGCATGTGATATCCGCTCACGCTGATGCAGTTGAACTTCGGCATTTTGGCAGCGCAGTAGCGGAAGATGTCGCCCACGATGCGCATCGAACCGTCGGGCGGATAGATATACGTGTTGCGGACCATGAACTCCTTGAGGATGTCGTTCTGGATCGTTCCGCTCAGTTTCTCCGTCGCAACGCCCTGCTCTTCGGCGGCTACGATATAGAACGCCATGATTGGAAGCACGGCGCCATTCATCGTCATCGAAACCGACATCCGATCCAGAGGAATCTGGTCGAACAGGATCTTCATGTCGAGGATCGAATCGATAGCCACGCCTGCGTTGCCCACGTCCCCCGTCACGCGCTCGTGATCTGAATCGTATCCGCGATGCGTGGCCAGATCGAACGCAACCGAAAGCCCGCGCTGTCCCGCTGCCAGGTTGCGCCGGTAAAACAGGTTCGACTCTTCAGCGGTCGAAAATCCTGCGTATTGCCGGATAGTCCACGGATGCATCACGTACATCGTGCTGTAGGGCCCGCGCAGAAAAGGCGGAATTCCCGCAGCGTACTCAAGGTGTTCGAGCCCCTTGAGATCCGCCTGCGTGTAGAAACTCTTCACAGCAATCTGTTCCGGAGAAAGCCACTCGTTGCATTCAGGAGCGTCGGCCCGTCTCGCGGCGGGCTTGTAATCGATCTTTGAAAAGTCTGGGCGCATCTTTAGGCCTTGATCCCCAACTTCTGCTGCCACGCGGTTAGCACTTCAATGGGATTGCTGCGGATATGGATGAAGTCTACTACGCCTGCTGCGCGCAGATGTTCCGCAGAATCGGGATTTCCCGCAACGATGATCGGAGTCTTGCGTCCGTGATCGTTCATCTTGCGCACAAGGTCGGTTGCCAGGTCAAGATACTCCGCATCGGAGCTGCAAAGAACAATCAGGTCCGCATCGCTGGCGGCAATTTCGTCGGCGGTTGAGAACCGTTGTGCTGCGATCTCGAAGCCGGCACATGCAAAGAAATTGGCCGCGAAAGTCGAGCGTGCCGAGCGCATCTTCACATCGCCAAATTCGGCGAGCAAAACCCGCGGAGACTTGCCGGTGTGTGCCGCATGCCGCTCAGTCTGCAGACGGAGCGATTCGTAACCCTCCGCACCACGCCGTTTGCCACGTGTTCGCAGGGAGTCAATCCGGTCAATCGCTTGTTCGGTCGGGTTCGCGAACTGATTTGTGCCGGTAAAAACAAGGCGGCGGAACTCAACCGCCTTCTCTTTGGCGGCCATGGAGTGTTCGAGAGCCTCACTTAGCTGTCCTTCGGCCGCCATTTTTCCATAGCCGCCGCCCGCTTCAATCTTCTGAATCGATCTCCAGCCCTCTCGCGCAAGGGAATCGGTGATCGCTTCAAGGCAGTACGAACCGGCGCCGGGGTCTGCGACCTGCGCCAGAAGCGCTTCACGCTTGAGGATGATTTGCGTGTTGCGCGCCAGCCGCCGGCTGGCCTCCTCCGGCGTTTTATAACACTCGTCGAACGGCGCGACAATGACTGAGTCCACACCGCCAAGAACGGCGGACATGGCCTCAGTCGTCGCGCGAAGCACGTTCACGTGGGGATCGTAGATGGTCTCGTTCCAGCGCGAAGTGCGCGCCAGGATGCGAGCCCTCGCACTTTCAGCAGAACCGCCGAAGCTCTCGACGGCTCTGGCCCACAACATGCGGAGAGCGCGAAACTTGGCAATCTGAAAAAAATAGTTCGAGCTAATTGCAAAAGCAAAGCCAACCGAAGTCGCGGCACGATCGGCATTGATGTTGCGTGCTTGCATCTCCGCCAGATATTCGATCCCAGCCGCAAGAGCAAAACCAATCTCTTCAACTACCGTGGCACCAGATTCCTCGAGTTCAGACCCGTCAAGAGTGAAAGGGACAAGCGCTGGAGGCGCGGTACAAAGAACCTCCGCAGCAAAGTCGGGATCGGCGAGCGGGTTCCAACCGGTCGTTATCGATCGCTGATCTTCCCGTTCTCGGAATTGTTCAATTAGGAGACGCAGTAACGGTTCGCCAGCAGTTTCAAAATGCACCGGAATGTCGTGCAGCCCGACCAGAAGCATACCCAGATCTGAACCATTCTTGATTGCTACTTTAAGAAATGCGATCTCCTCGGCGCCGGCAGCAACTGCACTCCGAGCGGCCTGATTTGCCTGCTCCGGATCGGCCGCCTCGATCTCCTCACGAATGCGCCAGTCACCGGTGGAACGGGCACTGCGCAGGTAAGGAAATGCGCCGGGGGCCACATCCGGCAGTTCCAGCGCTGCGATGTCTTCTGCGCGGTAGTAAGGCTTAACCGCCGGCCCTTCCTCCGTTTGCCAGATCAGCTTCTTTTTGTAATCGGCGCCCTTCAGGTCCCTGGCGATCGCTTCTTCCCACAACTGCGTGCTTACCGCAGGGAACTCCTGGAGCAGATTCTTAGTTGCCATCTTCCCTCACTTGCTTTCAGGGTCTTCAACAATCTCAATCAGAAAACCAAATGGATTCTCGGCCCTCGATTTCGGGTGAACAAAAAAGACCGTTGTCCCTCGTGAGCCCTTCCGTGGAGCCTTGTCGATGATCTGAAATCCGCTTGCCTTCATCGCGTCGAATGCCTGCCGCGCATTCTCCACCCGAAACGCGACATGCGCCAGTCCACCGCGACCACCATTGCGCTCGATCAGCTTTTGTACCGGAGAATCGGAAGTCAGAGGTTCTAGCAACTGAATCAGGTTCGGTCCGTCACCAATCTGCAGCAGCACCTCGCGTACCTGGTCGCTTCCCAACACTTCTTCGCGATGAATCTCCTTGAAGCCCAACATCTCGTAGGCCTTCGCCTGGCCCTCCAACTCGCCTTGCTTTACGGCAATCGCAACGTGATCAATAAACTTGATCCCAGCTACCGCATTCAAATCTCCCTCTACACTTCTCACTGGCTTCCCTTTCGGTGAACGTTCCTCCAGCCCCCGACGAACAAACGCCCGCATCGGAAACAAAGCACTCCCTACCAGAAAGCAAAACATCACCGACCGAAATCGGCTGAAAATATTTTCTGCAAGCCCAAAGCTGCGGCAGTTGGGCTAGCACGCCGTACCCCAGAGCACGCGCACTAGAGCGCAGGTGAAGCAGGATTCTGCGGTGTCAGTCCGGGGTTATAAGTAACCGCGAAATTGGAATCCCCTAGCCACTCCTTGAAGGATGGGTTGTCACTGAACTGCTTAAACAACTCCGCATGATCTGCGAGCAACTCCGCAATCACCCGCTGCAGAGCATTGTCGTGCTCGATGCGAGCGTTCTGCCGATCAGAGTTCTTCATTGCATTCTGGTATGCCTTGTTCAAAGACACCTTCGCCGGAATTTCCTCTGCGATGACCTGCCGAATCTTGTCTGAGTCCTTCCAGTCGATATTCCCGAACTGATCGTTGAATGCTCTAATGATGTTCGCCAGCTTACCGGAAGCCACCCGTTCAAGGAAGGACAACCAAGTCGGGCACTCCCCGCCAGGAGCAACGAATGTCGTCTTCGTCATGTAATCTTCGGCGACACGACGCCGGCCGTCCACCCTACGCCCCGCCCTCCCGGCCGCCATTTGTTCTTACCGTCCAGGGCATTGATGGATATGCCATGTCTACCAAGACTACGCGCGATCCCATACGCGGAAGCGTCGAAGCCCTCGACAAGAACCGGTGCGTGCACGAGTTGATTCCTCATCTCGTTATCCAGTTTCAAGCAAGAGCTTTTCTCATTGGCCATCCACGAATTGATCGAACCAGCGCTTGAGGATCAACATGCGAAACTGCACTCTTCACTTCGTATTTCTTTGGACTTGATTCTTGTCATCTACGAGGGCTTGAGCAACCGATAGAATTGGTGCGTTTAAATCCGAAAGCCTTCGTCGCCCAAATGGTGGACTGATTGAGTGACAAACACGTTCTGCCATCGTTTGGAATACATAATTATGCACACTAGACCTACATTTCCATTCACTCAGTCGGCGTCAAGACATCAAATTTGTAAACGCAGCAATTCGAACTTTGCTACGTGTACGCAACTCTTCCATCAATCGGTTGACATGCGATGCGCTGCTCGATACCAAAGCTGCGATTCGTGCTCGTACCGGAGATGGTTCCAACACCCACTCTGCGCCGACCTCCACAACATTTCGGCTGAAGTACCGCTTAAACCTGGAGATTCCATCCAGTTCCGGCCTATCCCCCTCCGCCAGGGTCACACCCCCCATGTCGAACCATTCCGCACCCACAGCTTTTGCCCATGGAATCATTTCCCACGCCAGCTGATAGCCGTAGGGGATCCGAACATCGCTTCGCCGAGTCGAACCCGCCGCGCGATACTCCACGTGATCTCCATGGTTGCAAACCCAGAGAAATGCTTCCATTTTCTCTGGCGATGTGTCTTCGTCTAAAAACAGCCCGGCAACCCGGGAAAGTTGCGGAAATTCCTGAGACATCTTCAAAACTTGGCGCCAATCCAGCGATGAGTTGTGCCCACCCGTTCGTTCAAAGGCCTGCTGCTGCAATTCCTTCAGTTTTTCCGCATAAATCGGATCCGTGATTACCATGGATCGGAGGCACATCTTCGTCGTCTCTCGAATTCTTCTTCGGGCATTTGTGCTGAACGACGCGAAAATCGCATCCTCGCTTGGTCTCAGGTCGATGACAAGCGTATACCGATAGGTACTTGGCGCCTGAACCTCTCTGAATCCGATTTCTTTCAATACCTCGCCAATCGTGTCCCGTCTGTCTCGCGAGAATACATTCACAACGGACCACAGAATCGATGGATTTGTTTTTGTTAGATGGGCGATAGCTTGCAGAACGAGTCTGGAAACCTCAGGCGGCAAGTTTCCACCGAACTTTTCCACTCGAAGAATCACTTGGCCGGGCAAGGAGCGGGGCCGAATCTGCTCGATCGCAACCCCGGCACGGGCTCGCCCGTTCTCGTCACGCACCAATAAGAACCAAGGCTCGTGATGATAAAGATTTTCCGCCCATGCCGCTCGATGGGATAGCCCAAGCGGCAGGCCTGCTTCCAGCACTTCCCGTTCCGCGTTTTCACGCTCGCTGCCCAATCCCAGGACCAACATCGCCCGCAGGCCACTATCTCGACACTGAAAGACAAGTTCCACGCAGTCGCACCTTCAACACAGATCTGAGGACCGATCCCTAGAGGAGGATCATACAAACACGGTGTGATTTTGGGACGCCAAATAGGCACCTTTGAGCACTTTACAAGTCGTCTAAAGCTCGACAGTGTGATGACCGACACCCGAACATGCATCTGGATGCGCGCAATTGAAATAGGCCGGACAGCCTGCTGCCAACAACCAATTTACTTTTTCTCGAGTTGGAGGAGGATACCGCTTTCGCTTGATTGCCTTGCAACTTCTGCGGCATAGCGTCTGCTGGAGTTCGGCCCGCCATTTATCTCGCTGTTGAACTCCTCTCACAGAACAGCGGCCGGAGAACGAATGGAGTACCGATCTAGCACGAAACTGCTATTGTTCTAGCGCAACTTATCAGGATCATTGAGTGACCTTGCCGTGGCTCCGCCCAGTAACTTACTTGGACCCAATGAGAAGGCTCGTCCAGTCATGGTCGAGACGTACGCCACCAGCTCGGAAAAACTTGTGATCCAGTTCGGGACCAGGACTATCAAGGGTCGTATGGAATCCCCAGCCTGGAACACCATCGAAGAGCTCCCGGGCAACGCTCCCCAGAGGTCTCGATTCGGATTCCGTCCAAGAGCTTTCAATCAAGGACGTCAAGGCCGTCTTCTATGTAAATAGCTTCGATGGAGACTCGGTTCGCAATCATCTCAATTTTCATACTCGGGCGCCCATCGTCTATGGAACATGGATGCGGTTTCAGTTCCGCGATGGCGAAGTGATGGACTCACTGTTTTAGTTGCGAGGCGAAATTGTTTTGTCAAAGGCAAACTTGACGAATATCGCCGATTGTATAGCATTTAGTTCGGTAGTCATTCCTTTCACTTCATCTGCACCAGCGCCTGTGAGCCGCTGTTTTCCGAAATGCAATTCGGGACTTTCGTAAGAGGCGCTGGAGAGGTATTTCACCATGTAATACTTCTGGCTCCGGTAGTAACCGTCGGATCCCAAGTAATGACTCGACAGGAAGAACGTGGTCCTGCCCCGAAGATTCTCCTGCCATATCGGCGCCCCCTCCTCCATCGACCGCCCGCTGTCAATCCCAACTAGATCGAGCACCGTTGGCGTGATGTCGATATGAGAAGTAGTCCAGGGAATATCTACGCGCTTTGGAATTGCCCCTTGGGAATACACAAGCAATGGCACATGGAATGAATACTCGTCGATCATGCCAGGAACGAAAGTAGGATCCTCAGTCTTGTCTCGAATGCCATGGTCTCCAGTGACGACAATCATGGTGTTGGATAGCATTTTGTTCTTTTCGAGAACTTGAAGCAGTTCGCCGAGCCATGCATCCTGGAGCCGCATCAGTGCCCGCCCCCGTTCGGCAACGCCTTCCCGGTCGCCGTCGTTGCTCATGTCCGGCCAGGGGCCGTGGCCAACATTGGGAACAAAGGCAAAGGCAAACCTTTTGCCGCTGCTGTTCATCTTCTGGATGTCGGTTTCAAGCATTTGAAGCGCGCCGCGGTCGATCACAATCTTCTCTCGCCACGGCACATCGCCACTATCGAGTCCACCTGGAGGCACGCCGATGGTGTCGAATCCGATCGACTTGAACATGTTTGCGTCGGTTTCTCCAGTCCATAAATGGCCGTAAATCCCTGTCTGATAACCCGCACTCCTGAGAGAGGAGATGACGCCCGGAAGCGGTCGATCTGGAAACGACTGGAAGTTCTTTCTCGCTGCGGGATAGAGCGAAGTGAATATAGAAATATAGGCGCGGTTCGTATACGAATATGTGCTGTGGTGCATAGCACCCACCAGCGAATGTTCACGTAACCGGGCGAGGTTTGGACAATCGCTCAGATCTCCAGCTACGTCGAGATCGCGGGCCGGGGCTGTTTCAAGAATGAAGAATATTACGTTTTCGTCCTTCGCTTTGCCCCAATACAGCGGGTCCTTGCCGGTGACCGGTGCCTGAGTCAGCTGCCTGTACTTGGCAATCAGTTCTTCCATGCTGGCCGAACTCAATCCTTTGATCCGATTGGTGTCTGCGTCCACACCAGAGAAAGATTTCACGAGGATTGACGCAATGCTTGCCGTCTGCGGGGCCACAAGAGCCGGAATAGCCCAGCAAATGATCGAAACCAGGATTGTGAGGGCCAGGTAACCTGTAATAACTCTCTTGTGGAGCTTTGCATTCTGCGCGGAATTACCGCGGCTGAGGCGATACGCCAGGAACGCAAACACCAGAACGAGCCCAATTGCTGCTATGAGTTTGACCAGACCGCGGAGCGGAATGTACTTTACTGTTTCGCTGCCGGAAGTTCCCCAACTGATCGCCGACAAAAAAAGACTGAGCGAAACGAATTGACCAACCATCAGAAGGCTCCGCCCCTCCGCGTAAACCACAACCTCGACCAGAGCACACGCTATTGTGAGCAGAGGTATCTGCCAGGACCGGGGCATGAAATAGAAGATCAGCGCCAGGACCAGGGGGACTACGCCGAACAGCAGGGGGATATCCATCCTGAAGCAGGCCAAATCGGCGAGGAAGCCTGAGTTTGCCGCACCCCCGCGCATCGGGACTAGCGGGAAGGCGATGAGAAGGTCACGCTTCAACCACAGCAGGGAGATCGCAGTTACCAGCCACGGAAGGAAGGTTGCTGGATGAGGAAGACGACGCCAATTCATCAGGAGACCCCGGATTTCATATTGCTGAAGCAATGGTCAATCATTGCAGTCAATGCCCCCATGAGCATGAAAGGGGGATGTCCCCTACGATAGCGCATAAACTCCAATCACCACTTTCGAGGGCCATTTGACACGCGTCAATAGCACCGTGGTGTTAGGTGGTTTCGGCTCACCGAACATGGTTTTCTGTCTGCCGGAATCCTCTTGCAGCTATCGCTTTCTGCGTTCGGCGCTCTCAGGTTCGCTTGCTACTGGTGATCAGGGATTTACAGCCTCGATAACTCCGAATCAGCGGATCAGAAATCAGGCGCGGGACGAAGGCCACACCAAGAAAGCAAGC
>CZKZ01000113.1_pt1 | contig 34557 bp, 30 predicted proteins | sample 1122171 | NCBI WGS metagenome assembly CZKZ01 (sample SAMEA3539301, study PRJEB10725) | soil metagenome | biome: tundra; feature: field; material: soil | place: USA | collected 2010-05 | depth 0.15 m
GTCCTGCCAGGGATGTTCGCGCAGGGTATTCATGCGCTTCAGATCCAGCCGTATCCCCGCCTCTACCGGATTCCCCCAGCCAAGCTTGGTCCCGCCACCGACAGCCGTCACGGCAATGCTGTTCGCATCGGCAAAGCGAAGTATCTCCGCAATCTGCTGTGCGTCCGCCGCAGCAATGGCGACCGTCTCGCCGCAGAGTTGCGTGTGCTCCTTCCCGGCGATCGAGGCCAGATGAGTCAGGCATTCTTCTTGCGTCAATGTAGTCGTCGTGCTCATTAGAAAATCTCCGCAATGCCGGCCGTTTCCAACGGATGCGGCTTGTAGGGGCCGGGGACATCGGCGCACAGCCGCGGCCGCGGAAAGACCTTATCTGGGTTCGAGATGTTCTGTGGATCGAAGGCGCAGCGCACCAATTGCATTGTCTGGAGATCCGGCTCAGTGAACATGTAGCCGAGCGCTTGCTGCTTCTCCTTGCCCACGCCGTGTTCGCCGGTGATGGAGCCGCCGCTATCCACGCAGAGGTGCAGAATGCGGTAGGAGAGATCGAGCGCAATCTCTTCCTGTCCCTCAATGGCGCGATCGTAAAGCACTAAAGGATGCAGGTTACCGTCGCCGGCATGAAATACGTTAGCCACGCGCAGATTCACCGCTGAAGACATGCGGTCAATCTCGCTCAGCACGCTCGGCAGGGCAGTGCGTGGAATCACCCCGTCCTGCACGATATAGTTCGGCGAGATACGGCCCATTGCAGCAAACGCAGCCTTGCGCCCCTTCCACACCAGCGCGCGCTCAGCGTCCGATTGCGCCACGCGAATTTCCCTTGCGCCGTTGTTGCGGCAAATCTCCAGTGCCTGACCCATCAGCACTTCCACTTCGCTCGACGGCCCGTCGAGTTCCACCAGCAGCAGTCCGCCGCAGACGGGATAGTGGGCATGCACGGCCGCTTCCGCCGCTTCAATCGCAAGCGCATCCATGATCTCCAGTGCGGATGGCAGCATTCCCGCGGCAATAATGTCGCTCACGGTCTGGCCCGCGGCCTGAGGAGAATCAAATGCCGCCAGCAGTGTCTGCACTACTTCAGGTCTCTTGACAATGCGCAGCGTAACCTTGGTGGCCACTCCCAGCGTGCCCTCCGAGCCCACGAACACGCCCGTCAGGTCGTATCCGGGCGCGTCCAGCGTCGCCGAGCCCAGTTGCACAAGTTCGCCGCTGGGCAAAACTACCTCCAGCCCAAGCGTATGCGTCACTGTGAATCCGTACTTCAGGCAATGTGCGCCGCCTGAATTTTCCGCCACATTGCCGCCAATAGTGCACACCGACTGCGACGACGGATCGGGCGCATAGAAATATCCCTGCGCGGCCACGCGCTGAGTTACATGCGAGTTGATGACCCCGGGCTCGACCACGACGTATCTGTTTGCAATGTCCACCTCGAGAATGTGGTTCATGCGCGACAGGCTGATCACTACGCCACCCGCAGCCGGCAGCGCACCGCCGCTCAGGCCGGTGCCCGCCCCGCGGCTCACAAAAGGGATCTTGTGCCGCGCGCAAATGCGGACCACCGCCTGCACTTCGCCGGTATTGCGAGGCAGCACTACGGCCCCAGGCATAACGCGGAAATTGGTCAGCCCGTCACATTCATAGGTCTGCAACTGGCTCTCGCCGGTGATCAATCCGTCCGCGCCAACGGCCGCGCGCAGTTCGTCAATGTGGCTTTGGGGAAGCACTCTGCCAAACAGCATACTCGATCTGGGGCACGGTTGGCTGTATAAATCGGATTGTCAGACCATCGTCAGATTGAACCCATCAAAAAAATGGCGCCGCCTTGAATCCAGGCCGGTTCTTTTCCCTCGACTACCGTCCACCTTCGGATGGGAATTCGTGCCCCCATGAATGCTTCGGTTGGGTGCACCTGAAGCGGTGCATTCCTCGCGCCTGCATCCGATGTTTCAAGACCGAAGACGCCCATCCGATTTCTGGTTGTGCCTTGGGAGATGGCAGGAAGCCAACCGGCGAATTGTCTGCATCCGAATTATTGCGTAGGTGAAAAATGTAATGTATTTAGAATAAGTGACATACTGGAACTATTCCGTAATTTCCTTGAACCCCGCAGAAAGGCAAGAATCGAATACCATTTGCATCCCGGTTGTCGCTGCCGGTGCGCACAATTGCTTGGGTGACACCCATCACTGCCGACCCCTCTTGCAAGGCGCAGAATAACGCGGGCTTAGGGGAATATTTTGCAGGGTCCTCGATATGGGCTCTGAACGGAAAAAGGACAAAAGCCGCGGCCTTGGCAGCAAGTGGAAAAACAGTGCCGGACCGGGGAGGATGCGCGGACAAGAAATGCGCATCCGGAGGCAATTGAAGATGTCCTGGAGCGAGGAATACCGGAGCAGGCGCATGAGCGCCGCGCAGGCGCTGGATGCGGTTCGATCCGGAGATCGCGTTTGGATTCAGTCGGGGTGCGGCACACCTTCAGTTCTTGTAGACGCGTTGGTGGCGCGAGCTCCCCAGGTGTGCGACGTCGAGATCGTTCACATGATGACGCTGGGCGCCGCAGACTACACAAAGCCGGAGTTCGAAGGGCACTTTCGCCACCGAGGATTGTTTCTCGGCGCCAATGTGCGCGATGCGGTCGCCGCAGGCCGCGCCGACTATACGCCCATCTTCCTCAGCGAGATTGAAGGCCTGTTTGAAACCGGCGCTCTCCCGCTGGACGTTGTGCTGATGCAGGTTTCGCCACCGGATGCGCACGGATTCGTGAGCCTGGGAACCACCGTCGACAGCACCCTCAATGCCGCGCGCTGCGCAAAGACCGTCATCGCTGAGGTGAACGAGCGGATGCCGCGCACGCATGGCGACACATTCATCCACGTGAGCCGAATCTCCGCCGTGGTGGAGACATCGCGCCCGCTGCTCGAACTCCACGCGGAGCCTTGCACCGAGACCCACCTCCGCGTCGCGCGTAACGTTGCCTCACTGATACCCGATGGTGCAACAATACAAACCGGCATCGGCGGCATCACCGAGGCCGTGCTCCAGTGCCTGGGCGACAAGCGCGACCTGGGGATTCATACCGAGATGTGCCCCGACGGCGTCGTCGATCTTATCGAGTCAGGCGTGCTGAATGGTGACCGGAAATCGCTGCATCGCGGCAAGGCAGTGGCGGCCTTCGTACTCGGAACGCAGCGCCTCTTCGATTGCATCCATGAGAACCCGGCCTTCGAATTTCGGCCCATCTGCTATACCAACGATCCATTTGTCATAGCGCAGAACGACCGCATGGTCGCCATCAATTCGGCGCTGCAGATCGATCTCACCGGCCAGGTCTGCGCCGATTCAATCGGAACAAGGCCCTATAGCGGCTTTGGCGGCCAACTGGACTTCATTCGTGGAGCAGCGCGTTCCAAGGGCGGCGTGCCCATCATTGCTTTGCCCGCGAGCGCCATGCATGGCAGTGTGTCGCGTATCGTGCCAACGCTGGAACCGGGCGCAGGCGTCGTTACATCGCGAGCGGATGTGCACTACGTGGTTACTGAGTATGGCATCGCCTACTTGCATGGAAAAACGTTGCGCGAACGGGCTCAGGCGCTGATCGCTATTGCCGATCCGCTCTTTCAACAGGAACTGGAAGATTTTGCAGTGCGCGCCCATTATCTTGAGCGCGCAAAAACGGCGGCCGCGTTTGCCTGAGAGGCAGGCGGCTCGCCGAAGAGGAGCAGGGAATGACGGATGTCGGCAAGCGGGATCGAGGCTTGTTGCGGATCGACGTAGATGAGTGCAAGGGATGCGGGTTGTGTATTGAAGCCTGTCCGCCCAAAGTGATCGCCATGAGCGACCATCTGAACCACTACGGCTATCGCACCGCGATGTATGCGGGCGCGGGCTGCACGGGTTGCGGAATCTGCTTTATGGCCTGCCCTGAGCCCGGCGCGATAACGGTATTGCGTGCCGTGATGCAAAAGGCTGGTGCGGTCCCCATGATGAATACCGGCACTCAGGGGGTTAGCCAATGCGCAGACAACTGATGAAGGGAAATGAAGCCATCGTCAAAAGCGCAATTCTCGCCGGATGCCGCGCGTTCTATGGCTATCCCATCACGCCGGCCAGCGAGATTACCGAGGCAGCCGCGGAATACATGCCGCGTGCCGGTGGAGTTTTCCTCCAGGCCGAGAGCGAAGTAGCCGCGATCAATATGTTGTATGGCGGGGCTTCCGCCGGAGTGCGCTGCATGACTGCCTCCAGCGGCCCCGGAATCAGCCTCATGCAGGAAGGCATCAGCTACATGGCCGGCGCGCAACTGCCCTGCGTCATTGCCGACATTACTCGCGGTGGGCCTGGTCTGGGCAACATCGCTGCCGAGCAGAGTGACTACCACCAGGTGGTAAAGGGTGGCGGCCACGGCAACTACCGAACCATCGTGCTCGCTCCGCACTCCGTACAGGAGATGGCCGACCTCACCGCGCTGGCCTTCGAACTGGCAGACCGCTACCGGAACCCTGTCGTCCTTCTCGCCGATGGATTCATCGGACAGATGATGGAGCCGGTCGAATTCCCGCAGACTGCCATCCCACCGCAACAGCCTGATTGGGCCGTCGCCGGTACTGCCGAGACGCGCGGCAACCTGATCACATCGCTGTTCATGGATATCGACGATCTTGAAGCGCACAACCGCAATCTCGAACAGAAGTATCGCTGCGCGGAGCACGCGGAGGCCCGCGCCGAAGAGTGGCAGACCGAAGGCGCCGAAATTGTTCTCGTTGGCTACGGCATTGTCGGTCGGATTCTGAAAGCCGTCACCGCGGAGGCGCGTGCCGACGGCATCAACGTTGGTGTACTGCGGCCCATCACGTTGTATCCGTTTCCGAAATCCAATTTCCATCGACTCGCCGAGACTGCCCGCGTCTTCGTCGTTGTTGAGATGAGCAATGGCCAGTTGGTAGAGGATGTGCGGTTGGCCTTGAATGGCGCCCGGCCGGTCGAGTTCCTTGGCCGTGCTGGAGGCAACGTGCCGTCACACGAAGAAGTGCTCAACCTGGTGCGCAAACTGGCGCGGCGATCCGTGCCCGCGATCGAGTTGGATGAGGAGCGGCTCGCAAATGTCTAGCGAATTGGTTCAGGAATACACGGTGGTTCAAGGTAGGGCAAAGTCTTTCTACGAGCGCTATGAGCGCAAGCCGGAGCTACAGCACCAGACGCACTTCTGTCCTGGGTGCGGCCACGGTATTGTCCACAAGATGTTGGCCCGCGCCATCGACGAGCTTGGCATCCAGGACAAGACGATTCTAGTCGGCCCCGTGGGCTGCTCGGTCTTCACCTATTACTACTTCGACGTGGGCAACGTGCAGGCCGCGCACGGCCGCGCCCCGGCTGTGGCCACGGCCATGAAGCGCAGCAGGTCGGAGAGTATCGTCATCGGTTACCAGGGCGACGGCGACCTGTCGGCCATCGGCGCTGCAGAAATTCTGCACGCGGCCAATCGCGGCGAAAACATCACGGTGATCTTCGTCAACAACGCCATCTACAGCATGACCGGCGGACAGGCCGCGCCCACCACTCTCATTGGACAAAAAAGCACAACCACCCCCGGCGGCCGCAGTGCCGTTACTGAGGGCTACCCGATGCACGTGAGCGAATTGCTGGCCACGCTGCAGGGGCCTGTCTACATTGAGCGCGTGGGCCTGGGAGACAACAAACAGATTGCACAGGCAAACCGCGCTGTGCGCCGGGGAGTCGAAAACCAGGTGAAGGGGCTCGGTTTCTCGCTCATCGAAGTGCTTGCGCCCTGCCCGACCATCTGGAAGATGTCCGCGGTCCATGCGCAGCATTGGGTGCGCGACGTGATGGAGCAGACCTATCCTCTCGGCGTGCTCTGCGATCGCACCAAAGACAAGCAGCCCAGACAGCAGCCTGAAGAAGCGCCGTCGCTCGATGCAATTCCTGCGCTTCTTGGCGTTGCCGATGAAGTGTCGCTCGAAAAAACTGCGGTGCTAAGCGAACCGACAGCAGCAGTAGACCTTCATGTGCGCGTTGCCGGCTTCGGCGGCCAGGGCGTTCTGCTCCTCGGTGAAGTTCTCGCGGAGGCAGGATTGGATGCGGGCCTTGAAGTTTCGTGGCTTCCGTCCTATGGCCCGGAGATGCGCTCAGGCACTTCAAACTGCCATGTGCGTCTGTCAAACGAGGTAATCGATTCACCGCTGGTAACTTTCCCCGGCATTTTGGTAGCCATGAACGAGCCTTCGCTCAGGAAGTTTGACAAGAGCGTGCGTCCTGGCGGATGGATCATTTACAACGGCGAAGAGTTTCCGGCCGATTGCGTGCGCGAAGACGTGCGTGTGCTCGCTGTTCCGTTCACTCAAGTGGCGCACGAATTGGGCGACGCGCGCGCCTGCAACATGGTTATGCTCGGCGCGCTGCTTGAAATTGCGGGCGGGCTGCCGCAGTCCAGCATCGATGCAGCGCTGCGCCGTCTGGTCAAAAACACAAGATGGCTTGCCCTTGACGAACGCGCGCTGGCGCGGGGCAGGGAACTCTTCAGGGAGTCGTGTCAGGAGGTGTGATTTGAAAGCCGATGCGGATCCGAACTTGATCGTGTATTTTGGCGGAGAATATATGCCGTTGCGCGAAGCCCGCGTAGGCATACTTACCCATGCACTTCACTACGGGACCGGCGTCTTTGAGGGCGTTCGCGCCCATTGGGACGAACCCGCGCAAGAGCTTTTTGTCATGCGCCCCATCGAGCATTTCGAGCGCTGGAAGCTGAACTGCGGCATCCTGCGCATTGAAGTCTCAGCCTCGCCCGAGGAGTTGTGCGCCATCACTACGGAGTTGATGCGACGCAACGGGCTTCGGAGCAACGTCTATGTCCGGCCCATCGCCTACAAGAGCGCGGAACGAGTCGGCGTCAGTACCGACGATCAGGACTCCTGGGCCATTGTCGCGCTGCCCTTCGGCGACTATCTGCATGCTGAAAACGGGCTTCACGCCGGAATTAGCTCATGGCGGCGTATCGAAGACAATGCGATTCCTGCGCGCGCCAAGATCTGCGGAGCCTATGTAAACAGCGCGCTGGCCACCGATGAGGTGCGCCGCAACGGATTCGACGAAGCAATCTTCCTCAACGAGAGCGGCCACGTTGCCGAAGGCGCCACCTGCAACATCTTTATGGTGCGCAAGGGCAAGCTGATCACGCCGTCGGTTACTGAAAACGTGCTCGAAGGCATCACGCGCGATTCAATCATGGAACTGGCGCAGCGCGAACTCGGCCTGCAGGTTGTGGAGCGGCCAATCGATCGCAGCGAACTTTATATGTGCGACGAGCTGTTCCTTACCGGTACCGCTGTGGGCATCGCGCCGATCGTGCGCGTCGATCATCGGCCGGTGAAGGATGCCGCAATCGGCCCGATTGCGCGCCAGTTGCAGCAGGCCTATTTTGACGCAACGCGAGGACATTTAACGGCATACCGTAAGTGGTTGGTTCCGGTCTACCGGGCCCAGCAGTCGCCCGCGATGGATGCGGTTCTGCTGGCGGAAACGAGTGTCGCCTGAGCAAGTGCCAATGCGCAGTTACCGCAACGGCTCGGGCCAGGCAAGGAGGAAAGAAGATGCTGATGACAACCGGAATAGGGAACGCATATGACGTTGCCCTGGAGAACTTCGATACAGCAGCAGACGCCATGGGACTCGATCCCGATACAAGGGAAATGATCAAGTATCCCGAGCGAATTTTGATGGTCACAGTGCCGGTTCGCATGGATGACGGGCACATTCACCGTTTTGAAGGCTATCGCGTGCAGCATAGCCAGGTGCGCGGGCCCGCCAAGGGCGGCATCCGCTATCACCCCCAGGTAACACTGGACGAGGTGAAGGCGCTGGCCACCTGGATGACCTGGAAGTGTGCCGTGGTGAACATTCCCTTTGGCGGCGCCAAGGGCGGAATCACCTGCGATCCGAAACACATGTCCAAAGGCGAACTCGAGCGGATGACGCGCCGCTACACCAGCGCGATTCTTCCTTTGATTGGGCCGGAGCAGGACATTCCCGCGCCGGACGTCTATACGAATTCGCAAACCATGGCCTGGATCATGGACACCTACAGCATGACCAAGGGCTATCCGATTCCCGGCGTGGTTACCGGCAAGCCCATCAGCCTTGGCGGATCGCTCGGCCGCAATGAAGCCACCGGGCGCGGCGTTTTCTACACCATCCAGTGCGCCTGCGAGCATCTGCACATTCCGTTGAAGGGCGCCACCGTTGCAGTGCAGGGCTTTGGCAACGCCGGTTCAATCACGGCGCAGTTACTGCATGAAGCAGGAGCTAAGGTTATCGCGGTCAGCGATTCCACCGGCTGCGTTTACAACCGCAACGGCCTGAATATTCCCGAACTTATTCACATGAAGGCCCTCTGCGGGCATGTCGAAGGATTCCCGGAAAGCGAGCCGATCTCCCCAGCCGAACTGCTGGCATTGGACTGCGACATCCTGGTGCCCGCAGCCTTGGAGAATACGGTCCGCGAAGACAATGCAGCCACGCTGCGTGCAAGGATTGTCGCCGAGGCGGCAAACGGTCCTCTCACTCCCGCGGCCGACAGAATCCTGCAGAACAAAGGTGTCTTCGTAATTCCAGATATTCTGTGCAACGCCGGCGGTGTCACCGTCTCCTACTTCGAGTGGGTGCAGGACGAGCAGCACCTGTTCTGGGAAGCGCAGGATATCTACGACCGTCTGGAGCGGGTCATGAAGACGTCCTTCCGCGACGTGCTCAAGATCCACCTGGATCAGAATGTTCCCATGCGCATTGCCGCCAACATTCTCGGCATCGGCCGCGTGGCCGAGGCCGTGCAGATCCGCGGCATCTATCCATAGATGTAGTCGGGTATTTGTTTAATGATTCATGAAAAATTGTCTGTTCTCCCCGGCCCGCAATGGGCCGGGGAGAGTAGATGAGCAGAGGCCGGCTTTGCCTCTGCACAATACGCTTGAATCGAATAGCCTCTCCTCATCTGCCGCGGGAAATCTGCGTCGTCAAACCACATTCACATACAGCATGTACAATCCTGTTTGATGAAAAAGCCGCACACGCAAGGTTGCGCATTTCGAGACACAATTGTGAACGCGGCATCGCGTATTCCGAGGTAAAAAATGAGTCCGAAGGTTCTCTCAGTTATTTCTGGCGCGGTTCTGTTCCTGGGAACGTTAGCGCTTACCGCGCAGACGATCGATCTCCCCACCAGCAAGCAGTTGATTGGTGAAATTCCTGGGCATCCGCAGCGGCTGAACAGCTTGCCCATGTCCATGGCTGTCTCATCCGACGGGCGCTACGTGGTCACGGTCAATGCCGGATATGGAACCTTCGAGTCGAAGTATGAACAGTCGCTCGCGGTGCTGAACACGCAGACAGGCGCGCTGGCGGATTTCCCGGACGATCGCACAGTTCCAAAAACGGATAAACAAACGCTCTACTCCGGCTTGGCGTTCAGCCGCGACGGCAAACACATATACGCAAGCATGGCCTCGCTTACCGACCCGCTGGGCGGCGTTAAAGATTCCACCGGCAGCGGCGTAGTCATTTACAGCTTCAGCGACGGAAAAATCGCTCCCGAGCGCATGATTTCCTTGCCGCTGCAACAGTTGGCTCCGGGCAGAAAGACCAAGCTGATCGGCAACGTATTGGGCGACAAAGGCGTCCCTTATCCGGCTGCAATCGCGGTGGTTGGTGCCGCCGGCTCTGAGAAGCTCCTCGTCGCAGACAATCTCTCCGACGACGTCCTGCTGCTAGATGCTGCGACCGGCGCAATCGAAAACCGATTCGATCTCTCCGAGAGCGATGCCGTCCCCTCCACCTATCCCGCAGCACTGGCCGTTTCAAAGGATGGAGCGCGTGCGTTTGTTGCGCTCTGGAATTCCTCCGAGATTGTCGAACTCGACCTTGCGAAGAAAACCGTAGGCCGTAAGCTGGCCCTGCTCAAGCCGTCCAGTCCCATCGCTCCGGGAACTCATCCCTGCGCGTTTGAGTTCTCGCCCGACGGAAAGACCCTTTATGTAGCGCTCTCCAATCGCGACGCCGTAGCGGCCGTCAGCGTAGGCGCAAGCCAGTTTTCCGTGAAGGGTTACTTCGATACGCGTCTGCCGAAGCAGAGCTATTTTGGCGCTGAGCCGGCGTCGCTTGCCGTCAACGGCGATGGCAGCCGCCTCTACGTTGGGAACATGGCCAGCGATGCCGTCGCAGTCATCGACACCAGCAAACTCACCGCGAAGGTATCGAAGCAGGGAATGGTCGAGCCCATCGGCTTCCTGCCCACGGAATGGATGCCCATTTCGATGGCCTTCATTCCTTCCCCATCCGGCGGAAAGCTGTACGTCGCCACCGACAAGGGCAAAGGCGCCGGGCCCAACAACTTTCCCCAGCGCCAGGTCGAGTCAATGCAGAGCAGGGGGCGACAGAGCACCAGTACCTACATCGGCACGCTGATGTATGGCTCCTTGGCCACACTCGATGAAACGGAAATTGCCAACAACCTGCCGCAGTGGACGTCTACAGTGATCGAGTCCAACCGCATGAAGGCGGCAGCGGAAAAAATCACCTTTGCCGGCGGAACGCAAGGCCGCATCAAGCACGTGATTTACATCATTAAGGAGAATCGGACCTACGATCAAGTCTTCGGCGACCTGAGCCGGGACGGCAAGCAGGTTGGCAACGGCGACCCCAGCCTGACGATGTTTGGAAAGGCAATCACGCCCAATTTGCATAATCTCGCCCTTCAGTTCGGCGTGCTCGATAACTTCTTTGACTCCGGCGAAGTGTCGGGCGACGGCCACGTCTGGTCGAATGCGGCCATCGGCACAGATTACCTTGAGAAGACCTGGCAGCAGTCTTATCGCGGTAGCCAGCGCAGCTACGACTACGAAGGTGTGGTGGCCGAGGGTTATCCGCTGTTGCAGAAGATCCCTGACGTCAACGAGCCGCGCAGCGGATATCTCTGGGGCGATATCGCAGCTCACGGCAAGACTTACTATCATTTTGCCGAGTACATCTCTTCAACCTTCTGCACTGATGCCAGGACTGCCAATCCGCAGCAGGGGCCCATGCTCGCAGGCGCAACCTGTGCGCGCAAGGCGATTGCCCCCGGCGAGCCCATTCCTGCCGAGTGGGGCGGTGGCGTCAACAAGTGGCCGTGGGCTATTCCTCTTATCGCTACGAACATCGCAACCAAGCCCGAACTGGTGGGACACTTTGCCCCCGAGTATCCTGACTTCAATCTCCATATTCCTGACCAGGTTAGGTTCGCAGTCTTCGAGAAACACTTGAAGGTTTGGATCGCGGAAAAAGAGCGCGGCAAAGACACCATGCCGGACTTCGTAATGCTACGTTTCCCCAACGACCACACCGCGGGAACCACACCCGGAGGACCCACTCCAAAATCCTCAGTCGCCGACAACGACCTTGCTGTCGGTAGAGCTGTGGAAGCAATCTCGCACTCGCCGTTCTGGGACGATACCGCCTTCTTCATCCTCGAAGATGATGCCCAGGCCGGCGCCGACCACGTCGATGCGCATCGCAGCCTGGGAATGGTGGTCAGCAAGTATTCTCCCCACGGCCCCAACGGCGCGCCCTTTGTCGACAGCCGCTTCTACTCTACTGTCAGCACTCTGCGCACCATGGAGTCGCTGCTCGGTCTGCCGCCCATGAACAACAACGACGCCTTCAGCTCTTTGATCTCCACCTTGTTTACCGGCCCCGGCGACCAGCCCGCCTACACAGCCGACTACTCCAATCGCGACAGCGGCCTCATCTACACGGCCAACACGAAAAACGCCGTGGGCGCAAACGAGAGCGCGAAGATGGACTTCCGTCACGCCGATCGCGCTCCTACAGAAAAGCTGAACGTGATTCTCTGGAAAGACGCCATGGGGGACAAGCCGGTCCCTGCGATGCTGAAGGCCCACGCGAAGAATTCCGCCAAGGATGACGAGGACTAGCGACCTCCAGATGCGCTGCAGCAGCCATTGAACGAACCCTGCAAGCACATTCTCGTGGTAAGGATTGACTTGCCGCGGGAATGTGTTCAGCGGAGATTTGTCGCCAATCCCGCATCCACAATCCAATACGTAATTTTCTTGTGACCGTGATTCGCTCCCGGTGCTACTATTGCCAGCGGAGTGTGTACGATGAGCGAAAAAGCCGTAAGCAGACTCGCAGTCCCAATGCTGCAGTTGCGCTATTTCCCCTGCCTCCTTGTGGCGATTCTTGCTGTCTCTGGAACCTCCACAGCGCTTTTCTGCCAGCAAGCCCCCAAGCCCACAATCAACTGGGACAAGACCAAGGTGGTTTCAAAATCCACGCCCACGCTGCAGGTTGTCGTCAATCCTCCCCTGCGGCCAGGTGAGCCGCTCGGTGTAGCCGCCTACAAAGCCGTCAAAGATCTGGGCGCCGACTACGTCCGCTATGTCCCGTGGCTGCCGTACCCCAAACTCGGCGTAGCCGAACTCGAACCACCCACGCCGCAGAAGACTTCCTGGGATTTCAGCCTCATCGACCCCATGACAAAAGATTTCCTCGCGGCAACTGAAGGCCACTCGACCATCATGAACTTCAGCACCATGCCGTCGTGGCTCTTCAAGACAGAGAAGCCGGTCACCTATCCGGCCGACGCAAATCAGGTCACGTGGGACTATACGCAGGGCACCGAGTTACGCGATCCGAGCGGTAAGGAACTTGGCGATTACTATGCGCGGCTGGTCAACTGGTATGTCAACGGCGGCTTCACCGACGAGATTGGCGTGAAGCACCAGTCCGGCTACCACTACAAGTTCGCCTATTGGGAAGCACTGAACGAGCCCGAGTTTGAGCACAAGACCACGCCAGAGCAGTACACCGAGCGTTATGACGCAATGGTCAGTGCGATTCACAAAGTCTCGCCGGATACAAAGTTCGTGGGCATGGCCCTCGCAATGCCGAGCCTGGTTCCAAAGTACTTCGAGTATTTCCTCGACCATAAGAACCATCGGCCGGGAATTCCTCTGGACATGATTTCGTATCACTTTTACGCATCGCCAGGAAAAGATCAGACCATCGATAACTGGAAGTACACGTTCTTCGATCAGGCTGACGGATTTCTTAACACCGTACGATATGTCGAGGCGATTCGGAAGAGGCTTTCACCCGAAACGCGCACCACTCTCGACGAACTCGGAGTTATTCTCCCGACCGACAACAAACCAGAAGACAAGATTCCTCCGCCGGACGCCTATTGGAATCTCTGCGGATCGCTGTACGCCTATGTGTACATCGAAGTTTCCAAGCTCCAGATCGACGTTGTCGGCATGTCGCAACTGGTGGGCTATCCCACGCAATTCCCAAGCGTAAGCATGATGGACTGGAGAACGAATCAGCCCAATGCCCGCTACTGGGTGCTGAAGATGATCAAGGATAACTTCCACCCTGGCGACAAGCTGGTTGAGACCGATGCCGGCAGGGGCGATCTGACCGCTCAGGCGTTCATCACGCCGACTGGCCGCAAACTATTGCTGGCGAACAAGCGCGACAAAAGCATTGAAGTTCCGCTGACCGACGCTGATAAGGCCACCGCGCAGACAGTCGATCTTCAAACTGGCGACGGCCCAGCTCGCAGCGTCAAGCCGGCCGATGGAAAAATCACGCTTGAGCCATTTGCCGTTACAGTGGTCAGCTGGTAATCGCACCGGCGGAAAAGACTGAGACGATGAGCAACGATCGACCACTGCGTGTAGGCCTGTGCGGCATCGGTCTCGATGCTTATTGGAACCAGTTTGCCTGCCTCGAACAACGATTGCAAGGTTATATTGAGCAGGTCGGGGCGCACCTCACGCGTCCCGGCGTCGAGGTCGTCAACCTTGGCCTGGTAGACACACCCGCACGTTCCAGTGATGCCGGCCACCAGTGCCGACGCGAAGACATCGACGTGCTCTTTCTCTACGTCACCACTTACGCGCTTTCGAACACCGTTCTTCCTCTGGTCCAGCGTGCCGGCGTACCGGTCATCGTGCTCAACCTGCAGCCCGAATCCGCCATCGATTACAAATCTTTCAATCGCCTCGAAGACCGCACCGCCATGACCGGCGAGTGGCTCGCCCATTGTTCCGCCTGTCCGGTGCCCGAGATCGCAAACCTGCTCATGCGTGCGCAGATTCCCTTTCACCAGGTCACCGGCGTCCTCAATGAAGAAGCCACCTGGGCTGAGATTGAGCAGTGGCTTGCGGCAGCGCGCGTCCGTTCAGCCCTTGCATCCGCGCGTCTCGGCCTCATGGGCCACTACTACAGCGGCATGTTAGACATCATGACCGACGTAACCCTCGTCTCCATCGCCTTCGGCACTCATGTGGAGCTGCTCGAAGTGGACGAGTTGAGCGCGCTCTGTGCCGAGGTCAGTGAGGACGATCTTGCCCGCCGCGCAACGGAATTCCATATCGCTTTCGACGTGCAGCCCGATTGCCCGCCCGCGGAGTTGCGCCGTGCCGCGCGCACATCCGTCGCTCTCGATGCCTTCGTCGCCCGCCACGATCTTGGCCTCATGGCCTACTACTACAAGGGGTCGGGCGTCGCCGCCAACGAAGACACCATGAGTTCCATCATCCTCGGCACATCGCTGCTCACTGCCCGCCACATCCCCGTGGCAGGCGAGTACGAGGTAAAAAACGCCATGGCCATGAAGATCATGGATCTGCTCGGCGCGGGCGGCTCCTTCACCGAGTACTACGCCTTGGACTTCAACGACGACCTGGTGCTCATGGGCCACGACGGTCCCGGCCACATCGCCATCGCCCAGGGCAAAACCAAGGTCCGCCCGCTCAAGGTCTACCACGGCAAAGTGGGTCGCGGCCTCTCCGTCGAGATGAGCGTCAAATACGGCCCCGTCACGCTGCTCTCGGTGGTCGAAGACCGCCAGTCGCGCTTCAAGCTTGTCGTAGCCCAGGGCGAGTGCGTCGGCGGCGAAATTCTTGAGATTGGCAACACCAACAGCCGCTACCGCTTCCAAATTGGTGCGCGCGGCTTCGTCAATGCCTGGAACCAGCAGGGACCTGCACACCACTGTGCCGTCGGGCTAGGCCATGTAGCCGCCACCCTCGCCAAGACCGCCGCCCTCTTGGGATTAGGCTTCCACCAGGTCTGCTGAGGCGGTGGCTGCCGGGCGACGAATTCCGGCCGAGCCCGCCGAATCATGCCCAATCACCGCAAACCCAGACTCCCCGAGTGAACTGTCCGGCGAACGGTTCACAAGGTGGGATGAACGGCGAGAATCTGAACCTGGACTGCGTCACGCTCACACTACTTCTTAGCCAAAACTGCCCCAAAACTGGTACGTTGAATGAGAAGGACCTTATTTCCAAGATGGCATCAAATCCTTACTTTTCCCTGGCGGTTTTATTCTTGGCTGCATTGGGTTTTGGGCTCGCCCCGCTTGCTTTGGCGTGGCTTTGGGCCAGAGCGTTTTCACCCGCTAAACCGAACGCGGTCAAAAACTCCATCTACGAGTGCGGACTGGTGTCCAAAGGCGACGCCTGGGTGCAGTTCCGCTCGGCCTACTACTTGTACGCCATCATCTTTCTTATCTTCGACGTGGAAGCAGTTTTTCTGCTGCCGTTTGCGGTGGCGTTTACGGGATTGGGCGCGGCGGCCTGTGCCGCCATGCTGGTGTTTGTATTGATGCTCATCGAAGGTCTCGCCTGGGCCTGGGCCAAGGGCGTCCTCACGTGGGCGTAAGAAGCAGTTGTCAGTGATCAGGTGTCAGTGGTCAGTCTCCCGGTCTCAAATTCGAGCCTTGGAGCACCGAACAATGCCGAATCTGACAACTGAGAACTGGCAACTGACAACTGTGAACTGACAACTGACAACTGGAGCGAAGCGACCGATGGTAGATGAAGGACTGAAGATCGAACTGGGCAAGCAGGGCGTCTTCGTTACGACCATCGAGGAGCTCTACAACTGGGGACGCCGCAGCTCCATCTGGCCCATGCAGTTTGGTCTGGCCTGCTGCGCCATCGAGATGATCGCCACCACCATGGCCCGCTACGACCTGGCCCGCTTTGGCGCCGAGGTCTTCCGCCCCTCCCCGCGTCAGGCCGATCTCATGATCATCTCCGGCACCGTTACCAAGAAGATGGCGCCGCAGGTGGTGCGCCTTTACAACCAGATGGCCGAGCCTCGCTACGTCATCGCCATGGGCGCATGTGCCATCTCCGGCGGCCCGTTCAAGCAGGGTTACAACGTTCTCAAAGGCATCGACCGCTACATCCCGGTTGACGTGCACATTCCCGGCTGTCCCCCTCGGCCTGAGGCGCTTCTCCAGGCCTTCATCACTCTGCAAAAGAAGATCGACGCGCAGCCCCTCACCGGCGAAGGCCGCCCCCGCCATCTGGATTCCGAAGCGCAGGGCGAGTTTCCCGTCCCCGAGCCCGGCGAACACGATCTTGAACCTACGTCGAACAAGGGCGTCTGGCCGATACCTGTGGTGATTCGCTGATGAAGACGGCAGAAGAAATCAAGTCGGCGATCGAAGTTGCCGTTCCCGGCGCGGGAGTGGTACTCATCCCCAATCCCAGCCCAAGCGCCCAACACTCGCTCCGCCTCGATCCCGCCCACGCGGTCGAAGTTGCAAAATTCCTTCGCGACGACACGGATCTCGCCCTCGATTTTCTCTCCAACTTGACCGGCATCGACTGGCCCGACAAGGAAATCACCGAGAAAGTGAAAGTCACGCGCACCGTCTCGAAAACAGTTGACGGGGTAGAGCAGCAAGTCGAGGAAACCGTCGAAGAACCTCGCAAGCACATCCAGCCGGGCTGTCTCGAAGTGGTCTATCACCTGTTCTCCATCGCGAAAAAGCACGGCCCCGTCGTCCTGCGCATGCGCACCGTGAACCGCACCGATCAGGTCGAACTGCCGTCTCTAACGCCCATCTGGCGCTCAGCCGAATTTCAGGAGCGCGAAGTCTTCGACCTTTACGGAGTCGTCTTCACCGGCCATCCGGATCTCCGCCGCCTGCTCATGTGGGAGGGATTCAAGGACCACCCCATGCGCCGCGATTACGTCGATCCGGACGACTACGAATACGAACCCACCCCACACGATGCAGTGTTGGCCCGAGTCGCGGCACACAAGGCAGCAACCGAGTGCGTAGCCCAGGAAGGAACGGGTCCCGCGCAATGACGATTCCTGCCACATCCTCGGCATTCCTTCGCGAGAAGAATGAAGAAGGCTGGAACCGTCCGCCCATCATGGAGCCTGACGGGGAGGCCGAACTCCTTGAAGTAGCCATGGGCCCGCACCACCCCTCCACACACGGCGTCTTCCGCATGGATGTGGCCCTCGACGGTGAGCGCGTCATCCGCCTCAAGCCCGTCTTCGGCTACCTGCACCGCAACCACGAAAAGATTGCCGAGGGCACCAGCTACCTGGCCTCGATGCCGTACACCGACCGCCTCGACTACTTCTGTTCGCTCACCAACAACTGGGCCTACGCACTGGCAGTCGAAAAGCTCACCGGCCAGGAAGTCCCCGAGCGCGCCGAATACATTCGCGTCATCCTCGCCGAGCTCACCCGCATTCAGAATCACGCATCCGCCATCGGCTTCCTCATCCAGGAGATGGGCGCCAGCGGCACGCCGCTCATGTACGCATTCAAAGAGCGCGAGAAAATTCTCGACCTCTTTGAAGCGCTCACAGGCTCGCGCATGATGTGCAATTACATGCGCTTCGGTGGCTGTCGCGTCGATGTTTCCGCGGCCTGGCTCGATGCCGCGCGCAAAGTGGTCGCAGGCCTGCCCGGCTTTATCGACGAGTTTGAGAACCTGCTCAGCGGCAACGAAATCCTCATGGCACGCTGCCAGGGCGTTGGCATTCTGCGCCCCGAACTGGCCGTCAACGCGGGCATTACCGGGCCCATGCTGCGCGGCTCGGGCGTCAACTACGACATCCGCAAGGTCGACCACTACGGCATCTACGACCGCTTCAAATTCCGCGTACCGCTCGGCGATCATGGCGACGTCTACGACCGCTACATGGTTCGTGTTCTGGAAATGCGGGAGTCCATCATCATCCTGAATCAAGCGCTGAAGGAAGTTCCCGGCGGCCCGATCATGGACCCCAAGGCGAAGATTCGTGGTTTCCGCCCCAAGCCGGGCGAGGCCTACGGCCGCATCGAAGCGCCCAAGGGCGAACTGGGCTTTTATCTCATCAGCGACGGCGGCCCAAACCCCTATCGCTACAGGGTGCGGCCGCCAAGTTTGATTAACCTTACGGTGCTCGAAGACATGTGCCTCGGCACCAACGTAGCCGACGTAGTCCTGATCTTCGGCAGCGTCGACATTGTTCTGGGGGAAGTAGACAGATAAAACAGTTCACAGCTGGCAGCGAATCGCTGACCACTGTCCACTGTTCACTGACCACTGTTTTTCGGAGGTTTCATTTGCTGGGCGAGGGAATACTGAAGGGCATGGCGGAGACGGCAAGAAACTTTGCCGGCAGCTTTGTCTCCAAGGAACGGCTCACCACGGTTGAGTATCCTGAAGAGCGGATCGCTCCGGTCGAGAATGCGCGCGTCTTCCCCTTCCTTGTGTACGACACCGCCGACTGGGAAGCCGGCCTGCGCTGCGTCGCCTGCCAGATCTGCGAAAAAGAGTGTCCGCCCAAGTGCATCTACATTGACAAGTCCAAAGACAAAAAGCCCGATGCCATCGGCAAGCCACAGTTTTATCCCACTCGCTTCGACATCGACATCTCTGTCTGCATGAGCTGCCAGATCTGCGTTGAAGTCTGCCCTTTTGAAGCCATCAAGATGGATACCGACTTTGAGCTCGCCACCGACGACCGCTTTGGCGGACTCCTCCTCGATCGCAAACAGCTCGCCAAGTCAAACCAGTACTACCACCAGATTCATCCCACCGAAGCATCGCAAGTAGATGCTCGCCTAGCCGCGGAGAAGGCCAAGGCTGACGCCAAGGCCAAGGCAGCCGCTGATGCCGCCGCTGCCAAAGCCGCCGTACCACCCGCGCCTAAACCGGCCGCCGCACCAATCCCCGCACCCACCCCAAAGCCGGAAGGAGCAGGAGACTAGCCCATGATCGCGATGATGGACCAGATCTTCGTTCTCCTCCAGCACTGGCTGGTCGCATTTCTGCCCGCAAGCCTGCAGCAGGCTGCCGCTGTGTTGATCAGCGTTGTAGCCATCGTCTGTCTTTTCCCCGCGCTCTTCGCGCTCACCACCGTCCTCGAGCGCAAAGGCCTGGGCCGCATTCAAAATCGCATTGGCCCCAATCGCACCGGCCCCTACGGCATCCTTCAGCCCATCGCCGACGGCATCAAGTCCCTCACCAAAGAAGACATCGTTCCCCTCAGCGCCAATGCGCCGGTGCACTTTCTCGCTCCGCTGGTCCTGGTGGTCGCCGTCTTTATGGGCTTCGCAGTGCTGCCCATGGGCCGCAACATGGTGCTCGTTGACATGGACGCCGGCCTGCTCTTCTACTTCGCCATGGGTGCGTCCACTGAAGTTGCTGTCTTCATGGCCGGCTGGTCGAGCCGCAACAAGTACTCGCTCCTCGGAGCCATGCGCGCCGTTGCTCAGATGATCAGCTACGAAGTTGTGTTGCTGCTCTCCAGCGTTGCCGTTGTCATGATCGCTGGCTCGCTCTCGCTCACCAAAATCGTCGAAGCGCAAAACCAATACACCTTTGGCATTCCGCACTGGTACATCTTCACGCCATGGGGACTCGCAGGCTTCATCATGTACGCCATCGCGGCCACGGCTGAAACAAACCGCTCTCCCTTCGATTTGCCTGAAGGCGAGTCGGAGCTTGTTGCCGGCTACCACACCGAATACTCGGGCTTCAAATTTGCGCTCTTTTTCCTCGGCGAATATTTGGCCATGTTCTCCATCTCTGGCCTCGGAACCACACTCTTTCTCGGCGGATGGTCTGCACCGTTCTCGTTCCTCACCTTTATCCCGTCGTGGATCTGGTTCTTCTCCAAGCTCATGCTTTCGATCTTCGTCTTTATCTGGATGCGCGGAACTCTTCCTCGCCTCCGCCAGGACCAGCTAATGAACTTTGCGTGGAAGTTTGTCCTGCCCTTCACCCTGCTCAACCTCATGGTCACCGCCCTCTGGCGCTTCATGGGCGAAGGATGGGAGCGTTGGGTAGTCTGTTCCGCGATCCTGATTGTCGCCTACGTCGTCATGGGCCGCTTCAGCATGCTCAGGGAACACTTCGGGCCAAGGAGATACCGCTATGCCGAGTAAGGTTTTTCGGCGCGAAATCTGTGCCGCCCGAGTCACAATTCCCGGAAAGGAGAGCTGCCGATGAGCCCCGTCTTTTATCTGGTTTCGGCTCTCGCTGTGGCGGGCGGTCTCGCTGCGGTGATGCTCAAAAACACGGTGCACTGTGCCTTGGCGCTCACTGCGGCCTTTGCCGGCCTCGCGCTGCTGTTCCTTGAACTCGACGCGCAGTTTGCAGGCTTCGCGCAAATTCTTGTCTACATCGGCGCCGTCGCTATCCTCATCGTGTTTGCGATTCTGCTCACCCGCGGCTCTGAAACGCCAAAGGACGGAGTCTACAGCCGCAACTGGCTCGCCGGTCTCGTGATTGCTGCGGCAGTTTTTTCCGTGCTCGGATGGGCGGTTCTCCAGAGCCTCAGCGCCTTCTCGAATGAAACAGCAGTTCCCCCAGTTACGGTCCACGATATAGGCGTTGCGTTAGTTGGCCGCTACGTTCTCCCGCTTGAAATCGTCGCTCTGCTTCTCACCGCCGCAACCATTGGTGCCGTCATCGTAGCCATGCACGAGAAAGACGGTGCAAGATGACGCCGCTCGCAGGGTATCTCCTGGTCGCTGCCTTGTTGTTTGCCATCGGCCTCGCCGGTGCGCTCACGCGCCGCAACGCCATCCTCGTGCTCATCGGCATCGAGCTCATGCTCAACGCCGCCAATTTGAATCTGATCGCTTTCTGGCGCTACGGGCCGCACCCTGAAACGCTCACCGGAATGATGTTCGCCATATTCTCAATTGCCGTAGCCGCGGCCGAAGCTGCGGTAGGTCTGGGCCTGGTCATCTCCATCCATCGCCACGCGCACACCACCGACCTCGACCAGATGAACAGGATGAAGGGGTGAAGGGTTGATGCAAGTAACAATTTCATTCACTCCGCAGCTTGTCGCCTCTCCGATCGCGGAGATATTGTGGCTGATCCCCGCTGTGCCAATCGTGGCCTCCGGCGTGATCGCGCTGCTCAAACAACCAAAGCGCAAACTCGCCGCTACGCTCTCCATCGGCTCGCTCGGCGTCTCGCTCCTGCTCTCGCTGGTTGCCTTCGCGCACGTCGTTGCCGCATGGACTCACGGCGCCGCCGCCCGCGAGACCGTCAACTTCACCTGGCTCCAGTTCGGCACAACCAACGTCGACCTCGGCTGGATCCTCGATCCGCTTTCCGCAATCATGCTGGTGATGGTCAGCTTCGTCGGCCTGCTCATCTTCATCTACTCCACTGGCTACATGGCCCACGACGAAAACTACACCCGCTTTTTCTGCTTCCTCTCGTTATTCGCAGGAGCGATGCTGGGCGTCGTCATCTCCAACAGCATTCTGCTCCTCTTCATGAACTGGGAGCTGGTCGGCCTCACCTCCTATCTGCTCATCGGATTCTGGTATCACAAGCCCTCCGCCGCCGCAGCCGCGAAAAAAGCCTTCCTCACCACGCGCGTCGGCGACATCTTCTTCCTCCTCGGAATCGTGTGGCTCTTCTCCGAGACAGGCACTCTGCTCTTCTACAACCACGGCGCAGGATCTATGGAAGGCTGGGCGCTCACCGGCCTATTGGCGCAGCCCGCAGCTCTCGGCCTTGCCGCCGCCGGTGCCATCGGCCTGCTCATCTTTGCTGGAGCCGCCGGCAAAAGCGGCCAGCTTCCCCTCCACGTATGGCTGCCCGACGCAATGGAAGGCCCCACGCCCGTCTCCGCGCTCATTCACGCGGCCACCATGGTTGCCGCAGGCGTCTATCTTATCGCCCGCGTCTACCCGCTCATGCAGGCCGGTGCGCTCACCGGTGGAACCACAACCGCCCTCACCGTCGTCACCTGGGTCGGCGCATCCACCGCGGTCTTCGCAGCGCTCATCGCAGTAGGCCAGAACGACATCAAGCGCATCCTCGCCTATTCCACAGTCTCGCAACTCGGCTACATGATGGCTGGCCTCGGCCTCGGCGGAGTCGCAGTCGGCATGTTCCACCTCATCACCCACGCCTTTTTCAAGGCGCTTCTCTTCATGGGCGCGGGCTCAGTGATTCACGGTGTCCACGAAGAGCAGGACATACGCCGCATGGGTGGTCTCAAATCCGACATGCCGCTAACCTTCATCACCTACGCCATCGGCATGCTGGCCCTCTGCGGATTCCCGCTCGTTTTCTCCGGCTTCTGGAGCAAGGACGGCATTCTCGAAGCCGCGCAGCACTGGAGCGTCGCCAAGGCCCCGTTCTACATGCTCGTCTTCGGCGCGCTCCTCACCGCCTTCTACATGACGCGCCAAGTGAGCTACGTTTTCTTCGGCTACAATCGCGTGCACAAGTCAGCGCACGAAAGCCCGTCAGTAATGACTATCCCGCTCGCGATCCTGGCCTTCTTCGCCATCGCGCTCGGTGCCATCGGCACGCCCGCCTGGCCGTGGTTCCGCGCCTTCCTTGAGGGCCGTGCCGCAAGCTTCAGCCTGCACGGTTTTGCTGAGCCCGGCCTGCTCGCCCTCATGGCAACTTCATCCGTCGTCGTCTTCATCGGCCTTGGTCTCGGCTGGTCGCTCTACGGCAACAAGACCCCGGAGTCCGAAGCCCCGGATACTCTCGAAAAGCCTCTGCCCTGGGCCTGGACCGTCCTGCACAACAAGTTCTATGTGGACGAGTTCTACGGAATGACATTCATCGCCTTCTATGCCTGGTGGGCGCGTGTTGCCGACTGGTTCGACCGCCGCGTCTGGGGCGGAGCGGTCACCGGCGTTGCGTGGGCCTTCGGCCTGTGGGCGCAGTTAAACCGCTTCCTCGACACCAACGTGGTCGACGGCAGCTTCGACAAAGGCTGCGAAGAGCTCTCGTCCGGCGGTGGCCTGCTGGCCCGCGTGCAGAGTGGCCGCGTGCAAACCTACCTGAGAATCCTGGCGCTCGCCGTCGTTGCGCTGGTAGCAATTCTGATCTGGAGCGCCCGGCCATGATCGAATCGACGCCTGGATTGACGACCGGATTGCCCGTCCTAACGCTTCTGACCGTGCTGCCGCTCGCCGGAGCGGCCGTTGCGCTCTGCTTCCGCAAGCACGCGCGCGCTGTTGCCCTCTTCACAACCATCGCAAGCCTCGCGCTCGCTCTTTTCGTCTGGACCAGCCTGCCCGCCGATGGCGGCATGGGCATGGTCGAGCGTGTATCCTGGGCCCCTTCGCTCGGCATCGAATACCACCTCGGAGTCGATGGCCTCGGCGCGCTCATGCTCGTCCTCTCGGCCATCGTCACTCTCATGTCGGTCGATGCGGCCCACCGCGTCCACCATCAGCCCAACCTCTACTTCGGTCTGGTCCTCGTGCTCGAGTCCGGCCTCTTCGGTTCATTTACCGCGCTCAATTTCTTCCACTGGTTCTTGTTCTGGGAACTCAGCCTCATCCCCGCCTTCTTCCTCATCAAGCTCTGGGGAGGCACGCGCCGGGGCCCCGCAGCCACGCAGTTCTTCGTCTACACCATGGCCGGTTCCGTGGCCTTGCTCGTTTCGTTCCTCGCCATCTTCCTCTCCACCGGCAGCATGGACTTCGGCTACCTCACACAGCTCGCCTCCACCGGCGCATTGGAGCAGATGGTCACCGCGCATCTCGGCGCAGTCACCATATGGCTCGCCATCGGTGTCCTCGCCGGCTTCGCGGTCAAGGTGCCCATGATTCCGTTCCACACCTGGCTGCCCGCCGCCTACGCTGAAGCGCCTTCGCCGGTCACCATGCTGCTCACCGGCGCCATGTCGAAGATGGGCGTCTACGGCCTGTTGCGTATCGCGCTTCCGCTTTTCGGCCACCAGATTTCGCAGATGCGCACGCCGCTTCTTGTCCTCGCCGTCGCCACAGTAGTCATGGGCGCATGGGCCGCCGCCGCGCAAACCGACCTCAAGCGCGTCTTCGCATACTCATCGGTCAACCACCTCGGCTATTGTCTGCTAGGCATCTTCGCGCTCGCTGTTCCCGCCGCCGGAGCTGCCGCGCAAGCCAGCCAGGCCGCCGCGCTTAATGGCGTCATCCTTCAGATGTTCAATCACGGGGTCACCGCGGCCGCGCTCTTCTGGTTTATCGCCATGCTTCAGGAGCGCACAGGTGGACATCGCGGCATCGATCAATTCGGCGGCATTCGCAAGCCGGCCCCCGTACTCGCCGGCCTCATGGGCATCGTGCTGTTCTCGTCACTCGGCCTGCCCGGCCTCAACGGCTTCGTCGGCGAATTCCTCATCTTCCGCGGCGTCTTTCCGCTGGCCTGGGTTGCGGCTACGGTTTCCATCCTCGGCCTGCTGGTCACCGCGGCTGTCATCCTCACCGTCATTCAAAAAGTATTTACCGGCCCCGTGCCCGAGCATTGCGTCGGCTTTCCTGATCTGCACCACGGCGAGCGATTGGCCATGATTCCGGTAATCGGCCTGATGCTGATCATCGGCCTTGTGCCCCAAATTATTGTGGACAGCGTGAACCCAACGGTCATCAACCTGCTGGCTCACTGGAGATTTTAGATGTTGGCGTGGACGATCTATCTCTCGTTTGCCGGGGCGCTCGTCGAGGCCCTCTTGCCGAAAGGCAAGGCCGGTCTGGCGCGCTGGTTCGCGCTTTCCATCGCTGTGCTGGCCCTCTTGCATGCCATCGGTGGTTTCGCCGCAGGCATGGGCCAGGGCCGTGAAATTATCGTCGACATTCCCTGGGTCCCCTCCATGGGCATCCACTTCTTGCTCGCAGCCGACGGCATCAGCCGCGTACTCGTGCTGCTCACCGGCCTCGCCGCCGTCGCCGGCATTCTCTTCAGTTGGAACGTCGAACGTCGCACCAACGAGTTCTTCGCCTTCTATCTAGCGCTCATCGGCGGCGTCTACGGCGTCTTCCTCAGCTTCGATCTCTTCCTGCTCTTCGTCTTCTACGAAATCGCCATCGTCCCCAAGTACTTCCTCATCGCCATCTGGGGTTCCACGCGCCGCGAGTACGGAGCCATGAAGCTCGCTCTCTACTCCTTCGTCGGCTCTGCCATGGTGCTCATCGGCCTGCTCGCCGCCTACACCACCGCAGGCAGCCACTCCACCAGCCTCATCTATCTTGCGCACGCCGGCCTGCCCGTCAGCTTCCAGATGTGGTGCTTCCCGCTCGTCTTCACCGGCTTCGCAATTCTCGCCGGCATGTGGCCCTTCCATACTTGGGCGCCCACCGGTCACGTAGCCGCGCCCACCGCCGCCTCCATGCTCCTCGCCGGAGTAGTCATGAAGCTCGGCGCATACGGCTGCCTTCGCGTCGGCATCTGGCTTTTCCCGCACGGCCTCGACCCCTGGGGATTCTCCTTCATCGGCATCGGCTCCTGGCGCGACGTCTTCGCGATCCTCGCCGTCATCGGTATCGTCTACGGCGCGCTGGTTGCCCTCGCGCAAACCGACTTCAAATTCGTCATCGGCTATTCCAGCGTCAGCCACATGGGCTTCGTGCTCCTCGGTCTCATGACGCTCAACCAGATCGGCGTCACAGGCGCAGTCCTGCAAATGTTCTCGCACGGCGTCATCGCCGGCCTGCTCTTCGCCATCGTCGGCCGCATCGTCTACGACCGCACCCACACGCGACAGTTGGCGGAACTCGAAACCATGCATCTGGCCAAGCGTCTGCCCTTCGCCGCCTGGGCCTTCGTCATTGCTGGAATGGCATCCATGGGCCTGCCCGGTTTCTCCGGCTTCGTCGCTGAGTTGCAGGTTCTCGTCGGCGCGTGGATCGCCAAGCCCTGGTGGACGATCGCCGCCGGCGTAGGCATCGTGATTGGCGTTGCCTACACCTGGCGCGCCCTGCAAAAAGCCTTCTTCAGTGACAACCTGCCCTCTGCGCACTTTCTTGAACACGAACACGATCCCGCGCATGAACTGGCAGCCATCACCTGGCCCGAAGTTACCGGCGTCGTCATGCTAGCCGGCGTCAGCCTCTTCGTTGGCCTCTATCCAAGAATTCTTCTCGACACCATCGAACCAGCCGTAAAAGCTTTGCTTGCGGGAGGGGGACAATGAACTACGCTGATCTCTTCCGCGCAACACTTCCGGAGACCGCCCTCGAAATAGCGGCGCTCCTGGTGCTGGTCGTCGACGTCGGCTTCCTCCGCAAGGCCGCACTAAAATCGCGCGTAGCCGTCGCGTCTCTCCTCGGAGTCGCCGGCTGCGGCGCTGCCATATGGGCCTTGCAGATACAAGGCACCGCCGGCCTCAGATACGGCGACCTCACACTCCTTGGCGCAGGAACCTACATCGCCGTCGCGCAAACCGGCATCCTGGTGCTGACGGCTCTTACTCTGCTTCTGCTCATCGATTCCGTTTTCACGCGCAACGCAGGCGAGTACGTTGCCGTAGTCCTCATGGCCGCAGCAGGCGGATTGATCATCGCTGCCGCACAGGACCTGCTCGTAATATTCGTCGGTCTCGAACTGCTGAGCCTCGGCCTCTACATTCTCACCGCATTCGCCAAGAGCTCAGGCAAGAGCGCCGAAGCCGCCATGAAGTACTACCTTTTCGGTGGCATGTCCGCGGCATTCCTGCTCTTCGGCTTCAGCTATCTCTACGGAATTGCAGGCTCAACAAACCTCCACCAGATTCTTCTCGCGGTCTACAGCGAGAAGGCCTCCCACGCAGCGCCTCTGCTCTATGTCGCAATCGTCTTGATCGCGGCAGGGCTTGGCTTCAAAGTTGCGGCCGTTCCATTCCATCTCTGGGCGCCAGACACCTATGAAGGCGCGCCAGCCCCCGCAGCGGCCTTCATCGCCTCCGTGTCGAAAGTAGCCAGCTTCGCATTGCTCATTTCAATCGGCACAGCAGCATTGCATGTCTTCGACGGCCCGCACTTCACTGGCCATATGACGATCCAGGGTATCCCAGCCGGCTCACCGCGCCCGCCTGTTTATCTGGGCTTCAACATCCCATGGATGCTGATTCTGACCGTGCTCTCCGCGGCCTCCATGGTCCTTGGCAACCTGGCCGCCCTCGCCCAGAGCAGCGTGCGCCGCCTGCTCGCCTACTCCGCGATAGCCCACGCCGGCTACATCCTGCTTGCACTCGCTTTCTTCACGTACTCTCCGCTTAGCACCAACGCCGTCCTCTATTACATCCTCACCTACGGCCTCACCACAATTGGCGCATTCGGCGTAGTCTCCGTCATCGAGCGCGCAACTGGCAGCGACCGCCTCGATTCCTTCCTCGGCCTCCACAAGCGCAATCCGCTTCTTGCCGGTGTGCTGCTCGTCCTTTTCCTCTCCCTCGCCGGCATCCCTCCGCTCGTCGGCTTCTGGGCCAAGTTCAACCTCTTCGCAGCAGTGCTCGCTGTTTCAGCTGGTCCAGTTCCGTTCGCGCTTGTCGCTCTGGCCATCGCCATGAGCGCCGTCTCGCTCTATTACTATTTGCAGGTCCTCAAGCGCGCCTACGTCATGCCCGCTATAGACGAAACGCCCATCAAGGCGCATCCCGTCACGCTGATTGTCCTGCTCGCCATTGCCGCCGCCGTCGTCGCGTTAGGCTGCTTCCCGGCTCTCCTGCAATCCTGGATCGCAAGCTTCTATCGGTAGCACTGGTCTCTAGACCCGGGGTCCCCGGCGACAGGTCTTCGTCGCTGCGGTGGAGACCCGCTGTAGTGCGGGCGTCCCCGCCCGCACATCCCACGTAGATTCTTCTACACCACGCGCCGAATCCCAGGCAGCCTCACCAGCGGATCCGCAGCTAGCCAAGTGGCGACGATGGCCAGCCCGCCGACCACACCAAACTTCACCAGCGCAGGCGCAACCCAGCCGTGCAGCAAAACGGCGATCCCCACCAGCACCGGTGGATGGATGATATACACCGAATAGGCGCGCCGATTAAGCCACGTCCAAAACGCCGAGGGCTGGTTCATTCGTTCGCGGAACACCAGCAGCCACAGCGCAATTAGCCCCCAGGCCACAAATGGCTCCCAAAGCGCATAGAAGATGGCGGTCCAGGAGAAGCCGGTAAAGAAGTTGGATTTTCCCGAGCCGTTCAAGGTTTCGGCGAGCGCAATGGCGACTGGCAAGACGGGCCAGCAAATCGCCAAGGCAATGATTCCAGTCTGCGCATTTTTCCATGTGAGCTGCCGCAGCCAGTCATAGCGCCAGGCGGCAATGCCTACCGCGAACAGGACGATATAAGTAGCGAAGTAGCCAACCTGCAGCGCGAAAATGTTGACACCGACTGGAACAAACTGGCGAATAGCGAGCGCGGCCACGCCGGTGGCCAGTGCGCTCAGCAGCCACCATCTTCCGCTCGGAACAGGCTTGGGAGGACGTTCAACTTGGGGCAATGGCGCGCCCAGGACCGCTCTCCACGCGCAATAGGCAAAGCTGAAGATCAACAGGGCTTGCGTGAACCAGAGCGGCCCCGGGTTGAACTGCCTGTGCGTCCAGAACCATGCAATAGTTGGCCAAAAGCCGTCTCCCTGGGCATAGGTCACCAGTCCCGCTGTCAGCGGACACAGAATCAATCCAAATCCAAGGATAGGCAATCCCAGGCGCAATAAACGGTCGCCAACAAACCGCGCGTTGCCCTTCCGTTCCAGCGAAGCCGGTGTGAAGTAACCGGCTAGCAGGAAGAAAAAGCCCATGAAGTATGCCTGGTTGGTAGTGCAGAAAAGAATCAGGACATGGCTGGAAGGCGAGCCGGAAGGGGCAACTTCACGCCAGAACCACGCACCAATTGCGCCGTACATAGTGGCCGTATGGTGCAGGATGACCAGCGCAGTCATCACCGTGCGCAGGCGGTCGACGTAGAAGTCCCTTTGGGGCATAAAACATTCTACGTTCGGCCGCTGGCTTCGGTTCAGTTGGAATTAGTACTTCACGATGGCCGCAAACGAGTCCGGCCTCAGGCTCGCGCCGCCCACCAACGCTCCGTCAATCTCTTCCTGACCAATCAGCGAAGTCGCGTTATCCGGCTTCACGCTGCCGCCATAGAGAATGCGAATCGCATCCGCCACATCAGCGCCCAACAGCTTCGCCACTTCCGCGCGAATAATCTTGTGCGCGTCGACAGCAATCTCCGGCGTCGCCGTCTTGCCGGTCCCGATGGCCCACACCGGCTCGTAAGCAATCACAATCGGCGCGGCAGCCGCGGCCGTAATGCCCACGAACGCTCCGGCAATCTGCGTCTTCAGCACGTGAGCAGTCTTGGCCGCCTCGCGCTCTTCAAGCACTTCGCCCACGCAAACCACGGGCACAATGCCATGCTTCAGCGCCGTATGCAGCTTCTTGTTCACAATCTCGTCGGTCTCGGCAAAATACTGCCGCCGCTCAGAGTGGCCAATCAGCGTATGCGTTCCGCCCACGGCCAGCAGTTGCCCCACAGAGGTCTCGCCGGTGTAAGCGCCCTCTTCGGCAAAGTGAATATTCTGTGCCCCCACCGCTACATTCGAGCCCTTGGCGGCTGCAATCACCGCAGGCAGCAGCACAGGCGAGGGAAACAGTGCAATCTCGTCGCGTGTGTGTCCGGCAACGAGCGGTAAAAACGCATCCACAAACGCCTTGGCTTCCGCAGGCGTCTTGAACATCTTCCAATTGGCGGCAATCAGTGCTTTACGTGGCATTTTTCTTCAATTCCTCAAGTCAATTTTAGTTGATGATATTCATGCGCCGGGGTGACGGCGGGCACAGGGTCAAAATCAGGAATCCGTGTGGGAAGAAGAGTGTGCGCAAACAGAGTCTCTACCGCCCCGCCCCCAGAACCGCGGTCAAATCGCCCGGAACCGCACCCTTCAGGAAAGCAGCCCGATGATCGGGATCCCCCAGGTCCATCGTGAAATGGTGCCAGACGCCGTCCTGCAGCACGCCCATATTCCACGGCCCCGAAACCGAGTCGGAAAACTGCCACACAATGTGATAGCCGTCCTCGTTGGTAAACCCTTCTCCGTCAGCCTGAATGATCGCATCTCCGCGCTCCCAAAGGGCTGAACGCAGAGCATGCAGCGCATTGCCGCCTTCCACCGTCTCCGCGCCCTGCAGGTGCTGGAACGCATAGACCGTCGTCACCGCAGCAAGGTAATTCTCAAGCCACTGAACGCCGCTCCTCGGCCTGCAATCCCGCAGATCCTCCATGAAATCCGCAATCTCATCTTGTCCAACAGAACCGTCCAATACAGGATTGCATTCAATCAGCGCGACCTCGACCTCGTCAATCCCAACCAGCAGCAGGGTCTCCCATTCCTCTTCGGTTCCTTCTTCGATCAGGAGTTTGTAATCAGGGTGCTGTCCCTGAATCAAATCGGCGAGCTCTTCATAGGGAGGGAACTCATCATCTTTCGACAGGACACGTGTGTAATATCCCACTGCTTTTCTCCTCCCGACAGCAAGCACACTTCATAATAAGAAGCCCCGCATCCAGCACGCAATCTGCGCTCGATGCGGGGCCTTGTTGGTCCGGAGTGCGGAAGTGTTACTTATCCGTCAACGCTTCAACTCCCGGCAGCTTCTTGCCTTCCAGAAACTCCAGCGAAGCCCCGCCGCCCGTCGAGATATGCGTGATCTGATCAGCCACACCAGCCTGGTTGATCGCCGACACCGAATCCCCACCGCCAATAATCGAGATAGCCGCCTTGTTCGCCGCCACAGCCTTGGCAATGGCGTTCGTTCCCACCGCGAACCGCGGAAACTCAAACACGCCCGCCGGCCCGTTCCACACAATCGTGCGCGCCGTCGAAACAACATCCTCAATTGCCGCAATCGACTTGGGGCCGATATCCAACCCCTGCCAGTCCGCCGGGAAGTTGACTGACGTATCCCACGGCTGCGTCTTGGCGTCCGCTGCAAAATTGTCGGCGAGGATGTTATCAACCGGCAGCAGCAACTTCACACCCTTCGCCTTGGCCTTGTCGAGAGCCGCTTTCGCCATATCGATCTTGTCTTCTTCCACAAGGCTCTTGCCGGTGCTAACACCCAGCGCCCGCTGGAACGTATAAGCCATGCCGCCGACGATCACCAGCGTATCCACCTTATCCAGCAGGTTGTCGATCACGTCGATCTTGCCCGAGATCTTCGACCCGCCGATGATGGCCACAAACGGTTTCTCCGGCGCTTCCAGGGCCTTGCCCAGGTAGGTGATTTCCTTTTCCATCAGCAGTCCGGCCACCGACGGCTTCAGATAGTGCGTAATGCCCTCAGTGGAAGCATGCGCACGGTGCGCAGAGCCAAAGGCGTCGTTCACATAAACCTCAGCCAGCGAAGCCAGCGCCTTTGAGAACGCCGGATCGTTGGCCTCTTCTTCCGCGTGGTAGCGCAGATTTTCTAGCAGCAGCACCTGTCCCGATTCGAGCTGGCGCGCCATTTCGCTTGCGATCTCGCCGATGCAGTCCGGCGAAAAAGCCACATTCACACTCTCGTCCAGTTTCTTGTCCAGCAGTTCGCGCAGCCTGTCGACCACCGGGCGCAGCGAGTATTTTGGATTCGGTTTTCCCTTGGGCCGCCCCAGGTGCGAGGCCAGAATCACCTTGGCCTTGTGCTGGAGCGCGTAAATAATAGTGGGCAGCGTCGCAGCAATGCGGGTATCGTCGGTAATGGTCGAGCCGTCCTCGGTAAGAGGTACGTTGAAATCGACGCGGATGAAGACCCGCTTGTTGGCCAGATCGATGTCGCGAATGGAGAGTTTGGGCATGGGACGGTGCCTTCCTTGGTATCGTTCTTGACGTTCGGTTACTTTGTGGTTTCGGAGCCGGATTTCGAGTCGGGAATCACGGCGTCCATCTCGATTTCAATACGCCATGCGGGATTGAGCAGCTGAGCCACAACCACCATAGTAGCCGCCGGCCTCACCTCGGAGAAAAATTCCCCATGCACGCGGCCCACCGCTTCCCAGTCTTCCGTGCGGGTCAGGTACATGCGCGTGCGGACCACGTGCTCAAACGACGCGCCGACCTGCGCCAAGGCATCCGCAGCGATCGCAAAGACGCGCCGCGTCTGTCCTGCGGCATCCTGGTCGTCCGCGCCCACCGGGCCGGTTCCAGACAAATGCACGGCGTTCCCCATACGCACTGCACGGGAAAAGCCGATGAGGGGCTCGAAGGGAGAACCGCCGTTGAAGTTTTGGCGCATAGATGTCTCCAGTGAAAAGGGAACAGCGAGCAGCGGTCATTGTTCTGTCCACTACTCACTGTTCACAGCCCACTAGTCTTTACAGGCCTTTCTTAACCAGGAAGCCAATCAGATCGACCACGCGGCTGGAGTAGCCCCACTCGTTGTCGTACCAGCTCAGCACCTTGACGCTGTTTCCGACCACCTTGGTTAGCGGAGCGTCCACGATCGAGCTGAGCGGGTTGCCCTTGAAGTCCGAGCTGACCAGCAGATTCTCATCGTAGCCAAGAATGCCCTTCAGCTCGCCTTCTGAAGCAGCCTTCAGAGCGGCATTCACAGCCTTCGCGTCGGTCGTCTTCTCGCTGATGAAAGTCAGGTCAACGATCGAAACATTCGGTGTGGGAACGCGAATCGCAAAGCCGTCCAGCTTGCCGGAGGTCTCCGGAATCACGAGCTTCAGTGCCTTGGCGGCGCCGGTCGAGCTCGGAATCATGCTCAATGCGGCAGCGCGTGCACGGCGCAAGTCCTTGTGCGGCGTGTCAAGAATGACCTGGTCGTTCGTGTAGCTATGAATCGTAGTCATGATGCCCGAAACGATTCCGCAATGTGCCAGCAGTACCTTCACCACCGGGGCCAGGCAATTGGTCGTGCAGCTGGCGTTCGAAATGATGTTGTGCTTTGCTGCGTCGTACTTGTTCTCGTTGACGCCGAGCACGAGCGTGATGTCTTCGTTCGTGGCCGGTGCGGAGATGATGACCTTCTTTACGGTCGTGCCCAGGTGAGCCTTCGCCTTGGTCGCGTCGGTAAAGAAACCGGTCGATTCAACTACGATCTGAGCACCCACTTCCGCCCAGTTCAGCTTGGCGGGATCGCGTTCGGCGTAGACCTTGATCTTCTTGCCGTCGACGGAGATAAAATCGTCGCCCGCGACCACTTCGTTCTTCAGGTTTCCCAGAATCGAGTCGTACTTGAGCAGGTGGGCCAGTGTGGCCGGGCTCGTCAAGTCGTTAACAGCAACAAATTCAATCTCGGGGTTGCCAAGCGCGGCCCGAAAAACATTGCGGCCGATCCGGCCGAAGCCGTTGATACCAACCTTTACTGCCATATGTGATTTCTCCTTGATGGTTGAGGCTGTGGTTTGTGCTTAGAAATTGTGTGTCTGGAATGTGCCAAAAAAACGAATCCACCAAACTCTTGATCGTATCATTCGAGCCAACGGTGCAGAAATGAAAACGCCTTCAATCCCGATTCCACGCCCGTTTCGGTATATCGAACCGCTCATCGCTAGCATGCTTCTCATAATGGGAAACTGTATGTGACGGAGTGCACACCATTTGCAGCACGCCGCGCAAGTATGGTATTCCGGTATCACTACGAAGGTGTTCAACTCGGCATGAGAAGACGCTCCAGACGCGCTCCTAATACTTCCGAATCCACAGGCAAGATTGGCCAGGAACTCCCATCGAATCAACCAGCTCCGCTGGTTCCGTTCTACCCGGACGACCCTCCCGCCAAGGCTCCAGTTCAGCAGCAACGCGCCCAGCGCCCCCCGGACGCCGGCCCCAATGCCCCCGCAAGGCCCCCGGCACAAGCCCGGCCGTCTGCCCCTCCACGCCCACCCCGCCCGGAACGCACCGCCAAGCCTGCATGGAATGAGCCGGAAGCCTCGGGACGCTTCGAACTCGAAACCCAGCCGGAGATGCCGGTTGCCCAAGCGCCGGAGGCCACTGAGCGCTCGCCCCAGGCCCCCAGGGGATTTGTCGTCCTTGCCATCGGCCTGCCAGGCTCGGGAAAGACCACCTGGTTCGGCCGCCGCGGCATCACCCCGCTTTCCAGCGATCTGCTGCGCAACATCCTCTTTGACGATGTCGAGGAGCAGCGCTACCAGGGCCTGGTCTTTTCCACCCTGCGTTCGCTCCTACGTGCCCGGCTCATCGCCCGAATGCCCGCAAACTACGTGGACGCGACCAATCTCTCCATCCACGAGCGCCGCCAGTGGATCAAGATGGCCAAGAGCTTCGGATACGAAGTGCAGGCGGTCTTCTTCGACGTTCCCCTCGATGTTTGTCTTGAGCGCAATCGTAAGCGCGACCGCTCCGTAAGCGAAGACATCATGCGCAAGATGGCCGAAAAACTCAAGCCCCCGGTCTTCGAAGAGGGATTCGAAAAGATTACCGTAGTCCGCGTCAAAAGCGCCGCCTAGTCGCCGGGACAGATCCCATGTGGGCTCCTCCTCGTTCTC
>CZKZ01000144.1_pt1 | contig 31137 bp, 27 predicted proteins | sample 1122171 | NCBI WGS metagenome assembly CZKZ01 (sample SAMEA3539301, study PRJEB10725) | soil metagenome | biome: tundra; feature: field; material: soil | place: USA | collected 2010-05 | depth 0.15 m
CCGAGGATATCGGTCCACACCAGGACGGCGGGCCAGGTGCCTTTGCCCTCGGGATAGAAGAGCGCGGAGTCAGAGACGCCGCTGGCCATGGGCACATTGACGTCGGTCTCGACTACTTTGGCTTGTGCCGTTGCGGCGGGTGCGTGCAGCGCGACGGCGGCTGCTGCTGCTCCGAGGCCGAATGTGCGGCGCGAAACGGTGGGATCGTGGGTGAGGCCCTGGTGAATGAATTCATCGCACATGCGGTTGGAGTCTCCTGTTTTCCGTTCCGGACAGTATGGGGGAAGGGGCGCGGGTTTGTCGATCCGAAGTAGGGGGGCGATGAGACCTGGGGTGAAGAACCTAGCGGAGACCATGCGGTCGTTGGCTGCTCCTCGATTAGCCGAATTGAAGAGGATGCTGCGAGTGGATGGTCGCCGACTCGGACGTGCTTCCAATCCAATCCGAACCTCCACCGGTCGGGTATAGAGGTCCTCTGCAGCTTCAGAACTGCATGATTGCAGCGGGGTCGTTGCATTCCGTCTCGCCGTTCATTTGTGGACTTCAAATGATGCGCATCCGAGTGAAGGTGGCGTTCTCCATCCCGTCACTGAAACTTCATTTGGAACCCGGCAGGAGATCGGATTCGCGGGCAAATCTCAGTGCTTCGAGAGCTGCGCCACGAGCGCCCGCGGTGTCGCCATTTGGCATCACGTGAATCGGGATGTCGGCCTGCTCTTCTCGCTGGGCTCCCATTCCGATGCGAATCTCATTCATGAACCAGCGTTGAAATTCTGGGCTCGTCTCTACTACACCGCCGCCAACGATCAGGGCGTCAGGGTCGAAGGTGTTGATCATCTGATCAAAAAACAGTCCCAGCGCCCGCGCCTCGACCCGGAAGATCTCCCGGCACATCGAATCGCCCTTCTCCGCCAATCCGCGTACGCGATAGGCGGCCTTGTGGGGGTCTTCGATTTTGGCCAGTTCGTGATCGGGATATTTTTTCAGGAAATGCGGCAGCAGATGTCTCCGAATCGAAGTGAGAGAACACAGCGATTCCAAGTCTCCCATGCGGCCACAATTGCACTCTGGCTTCAGTCCTTCAGTGCCGGGAATCATCTGATACGGAATGAGGACGTGCCCCAGCTCTCCGCCGAACCCCTTCCGGCCCTTGATCACAGAGCCATCCATGATGATTCCGCCGCCATGCCCCGTGCCGACGACACACGAAATCGAAGTGGTCCCTTTGCTCGTCCCGAAGATAGAAAAATGGCCCCAGACGGCCGCGGCGTTCGCGTCGTTCAGGTACACCACGGGTTTACCTAAAACCTGGGCGAGATTGCCGCACATATCGAAACTCGCCCAATCGCCATGGACAAAATTTGTAGAGCCTTTTGCGCTGAGTACCCCGGTCGCGCTCGCCGGGCCCGGTGTATCGAGGCCAACAACTCTCACATCCGCAAGCGTAACCCCCGCCTTCTCCACCGCCACCTTGAGACCATCCGCAATCTGCTTCAGACAGATTGCCGGTCCCTCGGTTGAGCGAGCAGGGTGCTCACACAAACCTTCGATGAGAAATTCTTCCCGATCGTTCAGCAACGTATAGTTAACGGCGGTTCCACCAAGATCCACACCAGCCACGAGCATCCTTTTTCCCTCACTTTAAATGCGATTCAACGGGGTGCAGGGATTCGCGGCTAATCCAACAAGTCGTCGTTGCATCGCATTTGCTTCGGCAACCGCCGCATCAGGCAACACCATCCCGCCCTGTGTTGTCGATGTATTCGCGCCATGCTCAGCCACTGATTTCACAGCCACAACATTGTGCCATATCAAAATCGAGTCTGGCTAAGGGGATGCCTCGGTCATTTGCCGGAGGCATTCCGAGCACCAGGACTGGCCAACCCATGCCTGGATTGCGGCACGCGAACCTTACCCAACTCTGTAAGCTGGATACCTACTTGATTTAAAGGATCTTAGAGCGCCTTCCGTTGACGATTCGGAGGCGTAAAATGCTTTTGGCGGCGTGAAAGAACAGGATGTCTAATAGGGCCCATAGGCCCAGGCATTACCTCTTTGGTCATGGGGTGCCCCCAGCGAGCCTTTACGCCGGAATGGAGATTGGTGCGGGAGTCCGGAGGCTGCCGGCCGGTGTCATCGGGGGGGTGCAATTCGTCGCTCCCATCGAAGGCATGCGGAAATGTTGATCAACAAGTAAAAGACGCATTGGACGATTACACGTAAGGGAGAGCAAATAATCAGCGATTACTTCGCAGAAGTCGACGGGCACCCGATAGGTCTAATGGTCTTCCAGACGAGCGGGCATCTGAGTTCATTGGAAGCCTATTCTCTTTCCGGTGCGGAGGAACCATTCGATCTTCCGCCGATCAGCTGCATCCTTGGGCCAGCTTAATCGCGGATTACTTGTTCAACGTGTATCGTCGCCCTGGGACACGACACCATTTCCGGGGTTACTTCCGCTTTGGCGGTAACTCGACCGCAACGCGATGGATGGGACCACAATCGCTGCCAGACTACCCGCCACGTCAATCTGGGACCTGTGCTTCATTTGCAGATGAAGATTGAAAGTGTTTGGTCCGGATGGGCCGCCGTATAATTCGGCTAGTCGAATCCCAACCCGAACTGAACCATTCAGTTGGGGCCGATCCCAAGCCTGAGAGTCGATTCCTGCGATTTGCGTTGGCGGGCACTACTTCCCTCGTACGTGCCAGCAACATTCTCGGTGTTACTACGCCGCCCACATGTTTCCGGACGACCACACTCAGGGGGCCGGAAAGTAAGTCAGGCTCACCGTGCCGTTGGCTCTTGCCGTTGGCAACGCCGCGGCCGCGAGAGAAAGGACCAAAGTTACATGAAGAACATTTCCTCTTTCTGGACTGTTGCTTCATCCTTATGCCTGGTCTTCACTGGCGTTCTGGCTTCGAGCGTACACGCACAGCAAGACAATGCGTCTTGCCAGGCCATCCGCAGAGCATGCCGCCAGGCAGGCTTTGAAACCGGACAGGGTTTGGTTCGGGATTGTTTCAGGCCGATCATCGAAGGCAATTCCGGGAATGGAAAAGCGCTTCCTCATGTTGATCGTCGGATCGTCGAACAATGCCGTTCGAACAACTCCATCCCAACTGAGCCATCCGGCCCTGGGGACAAGGAAAACGGCAATGCGCAATTGGCACCCGCCGACGGAGGGGAAGTCATCTACGACTCGAGCAACCATGTTTACTGGTTGGCGGATGCCGATTTCGCCGCGAGTCCGCAGGGACTAGAAATCCAAAGAACGATGGGCGTCACCGGGATTAATCCGAACGGTGGGATGGACTTCGCCACCGCCCGGAAGTGGGTTGCTGCACTGAATGCCTACAACCACAACCAGGGATATTTGGCGCACAACAACTGGCAGCTTCCCGCCACGCCGTTGAAGGATTCGAGTTGTGGGGCGTTGGGACCGGGTGGAGCTTCGTTTGGAGCTTTGTGCCAAAGCGATGCTTTGGGCAATCTTTACTACGTCGGATTGAAAAATCAGTTCCCGACCAACGCAGCCGCATTTGCCGGCGCCAGCATTGAGCCATTCCGCAATGTGCAGCCGGCGTATTACTGGACGCAGACGTCCGGCGGCGTCAACGGAACGGGAAAGCAGGTTTTTTCCTTTAATTCCGGCCAGGCCGATGTAACCGAAATCAACGACAGCTATTACTATGTGCTGCCGATGGTTCCAAAGCAGAGCGGGCCGATTGGCGGCACGGCGCCGAGTTGCCACGCAGCTTCACGCCTGGCACTCTACACGCAGGGACCTGCCGCGAACCAGGCGGTTTACGATTGCGACACGGGTATTTCATGGCTTGCCGACGCGAATCTTGCCACCACGACTGATCTTGGGCTTTCTGGCGAACTGCCAGGCGGTGTCCGCTTCAATCGGCCCTATCCCACGCCTCATCCGATCACACTCAACATCCCGCGGATCCTTGGCGGTGCGATGATGTGGAACACCGCTGGGGAGTGGATCGCCCTGCTGAATGACTATGACCGTCACAAGGGCTACCTGGGCAACAAAAACTGGCAACTTCCGGACTCTCCCGCTGACTTGAAAACGCTGTTCGGGCACATGCAGCTTAGTTCCGGTGATTCCCGCCTCATGGCACAGGGAGATACCGGTCCCTTTCATCATCTGCAGCCCTTCTTTTATTGGGAGCTGTGCGTACCCGATCCGAATGAAGCGGGTAAAGGGGTGAGCGAATGCAGTGCGGGGGTCGCCCCATCCGGCAAACTCGGCAGAGAAATGAGCTTTGACTTTACATTTGGCTATGGGCTCTTATCGACGGACTTGTCTGTGCTTAACTATTTCGTAATGGTCTACTATCCAGCTGCCGGCGCATCTCCGCAGCCGACACCACCGGACCCAAGGCAGCGGCGGTGATCGGCAAGAGTTACGGCGAGGTGTTCGACACGGCAAAAGGCCGTAAGATTTTCCGGGATCGGAAGGTGTCTTCGCACCGGCGAGCCAAAACCATTGTTTAGGATGACGCACTCCCCTCGTGAGTTTCAAGAAATGACTGCTGCGTTTTGGATTATTCGATCGCAACCAGTCAGGGCGACAATGGCAATTCGTGCGATTGATTGGCCGTATCTCATCGAATAGATAATCAGCTGCAGGCATCGCAATTCCAGCCAAAGAGAATGAACTCTCAAAGCGATACAAAAGTTCCGCCGGAATCGTCGCCAACTCTTCCGCAACCCAAAACGACCAGATTCGGTGTGGAAACGTGCTTCGGCCTGTGATCGCCATTTGAGGGTTAATTCCGGATTGGTGATGATACAGGCGTTACCTGCAAACAGATGGAATTCCCGCTCCGTATGCCGGACGCTTGGCTTCCATCCCAACTGCGAAACAATCATCTCCGCTTCTTCAAATGTCATGCTGTCCGGAAGAAAGCAGTTCCGGAAGAGCGCCTTCGCGTCCGATCTGAACGCCACACCGGGACCCGAATCTGGCCCCAAACAACCCCTGCGCCAGCGGCGTGTCGACCCGCCGCGACGATGACAATGGTCGAGCAAGGTGGGCTGCGATTCGGGCGTATCGCATCTATGCAATACATTCGGTTTTCAACTGCTCTGTTCGACGCCATGCCAAACGCGCCGGTTTTTGCGCCCGCCCTGGTGCCGGATACCCCCGCCGTTACTGGACTTCGAGTGGGCCGGGGCCGAAAGAAATGAGCCATTTGGAAGGTTCCTAATTTGGCGAAATGGTTCCTGACGAGAGAAGAAGTTCTTGCCACGGCTCCGCACAGTCATATACCTTACGAAGGCAAGATCTTCCCCCTTCTCCCCTAGTGGGTTTTCCGCATGTTTACAGTTTTGAAGAAGATTGCCCTCGGCCTATTGCTGATTTCGGGAGCGGCAGCGGTATTGCTATACTCCGATCTCGATTCGCGTCGCGTTGAGGCGCTGAGCAAGAGCCGTGTCAAGCGGGTTGCTGTGGTGCAGCAGATATCGATTCCCGCGCTCGACGACGGCATGACCGGTGCACTGGCCGCCTTGAAAGACCGAGGGTATTCGGATGGCGACCGCCTAACTGTTAGCAAATACAACGCCCAGGGTGACATCAGTACCGGCAACGCCATCGCCAAAGAAGTGACGAGCAGCAATTTCGATCTAATTCTCACCCTCTCTACCGTCAGCCTGCAGACCATCGCCAATGCCAACCGTTTCGCCACTCCGCCGCGCCGCCACGTATTTGCCCTGGTGAGCGATCCCTACGCGGTAGGTGTCGGAGTCAGCCGCGAGAACCACATGGTCCATCCGCCTTACATGACGGGAGTTGGCAGTCTGGCCCCCGTTCAAGCAGCGTTCGAACTGACCCGCCGGATGTTGCCCACGCTCAAGCGTGTCGGTCTGGTTTGGGATCCATCCGAAGCCAACTCAGTGGTGACCACCAAGCTGGCACGCAATGTTTGCGCTTCGATGAACATGACGCTAGTTGAGGCGAACGCGGACAACTCTACTGAAATTGGTGATGCGACCGCATCGCTCCTGGCCCGCAATGTCGAGGCGATTTGGGTAAGTCCCGACCTGATTGCAATGCACGGACTCGACCTGATTGTCAGCAAGGCACGGACTGCCCGAATCCCGGTTTTCACATCCAATCCGGTCGGCGGCGTCAGCGGCACTCTTTTTGAATTGGGTGTTGACTACCAATCCATTGGCAGGGTCGCCGGTAACCTTGCGGCCGATGTACTCGATGGCCGGGATCCTGCCGGCATTCCGGTGGAGAACGTTGTGCCGATCACACTGAAAATCAACAAACTGGCATTGAAAGGACTTCGCGAACAATGGATGCTGCCTGATGACGTGGTTGAGCGTGCCAATGTTGTAGTGGACGCGAGTGGTGTCCATGTGAGCACCGCGCCTGCCGCTGTCACAACTACAAGCTCAGCCGCCGCAGAGAGCACCAGGCGAAAGTGAGGCAATGGCATCGCGTTATAAGGAGAACAGCTGATGCAGATTACTGAGCATCCCGGAAGCGAATTGCTCGAACTCCGGCTCAGCGGTCGAATCGACGCCACCTGGGGCGAGCACCTGAGCGCCACGATTGAGAAGGCCGTGCGTGCGGGTTCTCACCGGGTTGCGCTCAACTGCGCCGGCGTGGACTACATCAGTTCGCTGGGCATTGGTGTGATTGTGACGCAATATAAGCTGCTCAAGTCAGTAAACGGCAGCCTGGTTATCACCGAACCTAGCAAGTTCGTGCGAAAAATTATTACCACCGTCGGCCTGGCCGGCATCCTCCTTGAAGGTTCGAAGGAGGTGGCTCCCGCTGCCGCCGCCCCCTCGGTTCATCGGGAAGTACGCGGCGGAGCAGTGTATGAAATTCATCCTCAGTCGAGCGCACATCCACTCTCCTGCACTCTAATCGGCGAGCCTGCCAAGCTCACTACCACCGGCTTCGATGCTGCCGATTGCCGCTCCGTTCCGTTTCCGTCGGGAACCTTCGGCCTCGGCCTCGGCGCTTTCGGCACGAGCTTTGCGGATTGTGAGGGCCGATTTGGTGAGTTTCTTGCCGCCGGTGGATGCACCATCGCGTTGCCTACGAGCGAGGCTGATGGAGTTCCCGATTACGTCGTAGAAGAGGGCAATCTTATTCCGCGAGTCGAGACCCTCTATGCCTTGGCAGGCAACGGCGACTTCTCCACCATGGTGCGCTTCGATCCCCTCCCAGACGGGCCCGGGAAGCTGGGCCTCTCCGAACTCGTCACCACGCTGCTCGACCTTTCCGGCTCCTCCACCATTGCTTTCGTCGTATTGGCTGAAACCGCTTGCGTTGTTGGCGCCAGCTTGATCAAATCTCCCGCGCTCGGACCCTTAGCTTATGGCGTACCCGGCGTGAGAGATTGGCTCTCATTCACCACTGAGCGGGTCAGTGAAAAGAGCCTCGCCCTATTGGTCGGCGTGGCCAGCCGCAACATCTCTGATGAGGCCGCAGCCTTTCTCCGTCCCCTGCGGCCGAATGCAGCGATCTGCGCCCACGTGCATGCAGCCATCTTTAACTACCGTCCAGTTCAGCGAGGAGAGTTGCCATTCGCTGGCACAGTGTCAAAGGTGATTGCTACCTCCAACCCGAAAGCTCTGCTGCACCTCATGACCGATTCGCGCCCTTATGAGGGTCTGAGCGAAACCGACCTGGCCCGCGGCGCATGCTGGATGGGTTCGCTTGAAACTTTCACACGAGGATGAGATCCGTATGACTCTACTGATTGGCGCAATGACTCTTGGATTGATTCTTGCCCTGCTGGCGCTGGGCGTCTACGTGAGTTTTCGCATCTTTAATATTCCTGACATGACGGCAGAAGGTGCCGTTACCCTCGGCGCATCGGTGGCGGCCGTGATGATGGTCAACGGATACAATCCTATTCTTGCCACCGCCGCTGCCACCCTCGCCGGAACCCTCGCTGGCACAATTACCGGCCTTCTTGCCACCAAGTGCAAAATTAACTCGCTGCTAAGCGGCATCCTGGTTATGACAGGACTTTACAGCGTGAACCTCCACGTTATGGGCAAGAGCAACGTCCCTCTGCTCGAAACCACTACGCTGTCCACCTACGCCGAACAATTCGGTGCGCGCATTTTCGGCGGTACAGCGAACCTCAATGTCGCCGGATGGGCCGTAAGCGTGCGCGATGGATCGACACTCCTGGCAATCCTTCTGCTAGTCACCATCACCTGTCTACTGCTCTATCTCTTCTTCCGCACCGACCTGGGTACCGCGATGCGCGCGACCGGCGACAACCCGCACATGATTCGCGCACTCGGTGTGAGCGTGGACAGTGCCACTATATTCGGGCTGGCAATGTCCAACGGCCTCGTTGGTCTGTGCGGTGCGTTGATCGCCCAGTACCAGGGATTCGCCGATGTGCAGATGGGGGTGGGCATGGTTGTACTCGGCATCGCCAGCGTCATTATTGGTGAGTCGCTTGTGGGCACAAGGGCTGTTGGGTTGCTCATCACTGGAACTGTGATGGGCTCAGTTCTATTCCGTCTCCTTGTGGCCATTGCTCTGCGCTGGGGCCTCAATCCCAACGACCTCAAACTCATCACCGCGTGCTTCGTCCTCGCCGCGCTTGTGATGCCTGACTTCGCCCGGCGGATCAAGTTCCGGCGGGCATCACTCGCAGGAACGGCTGACGCATATGCTGCAGATTGATCACATATCGAAGACCTTCAACGCGGGCACCCAAAATGAGGTGCGGGCGCTCCGCGACGTTTCATTGACGGTCCCTGAGGGCTCATTTCTGATCGTGCTTGGCACCAACGGCTCCGGCAAGTCCACATTGCTCAATGCCGTCGCCGGTGCGTTCATTGTCGACTCCGGCAAAATCGTCATTGCTGGACAAGAGATCACGAACTGGCCGGAGCATCGCCGAGCGAAGCTGATCGGGCGTGTGTTCCAGGACCCCTTCCGAGGCACCGCGCCCACCATGTCCATTGCCGAAAACCTGGTGCTGGCCTCGCGCAGGGGACGCCGACGCGGGCTAACCATGGCTGTCAATCGCCGCTCCCTCGCAGAGCTACGCGATCGCATCCGCCCACTCAACATGGGCCTCGAAGACCGCCTGCAAAATCCTATCGGCAGCCTCTCAGGCGGCCAGCGCCAAGCACTCACACTGCTGATGGCCTCCTGGATCAAGCCTCAGTTGCTTCTCCTCGATGAGCATACCGCTGCCCTCGATCCGAAAACCGCCGACCAGGTTATCCGGCTCACCCACGAGATTATCGAGCGCGACAACCTAACGACGCTGATGGTTACCCATTCCATGCAGCAGGCTGTCAATCTCGGCGAGCGAATCGTGATGATGCACAAAGGACGGATTTTGCACGATCTGCAAGGCAGCGCGCGAGCACGCGTCCGCCCCGAAGACCTGATTCGCCGCTTCGAAGATGTGCGCCGCCGCGAGCAACTTGATGGTGAGGTTGCAGAGATGCTCGCAGCAAATTATGTCTAACCCATCTTCTGGAGGATTCCTTTCATGACCGTCTCGTTCTTCACCCGTCGCAAACTGCTCATTCAGTCCGCGGGCGCAGCCCTCGCCTTCGCAGGCTGTCGTGGCCGTTCTACCCGAGGCTCCGGTCGCTCACGTGTGGGTCTCCTCTACTTTGCACCGGAAGCAGGCGCAGATCTCTGCATCAAGGGACTCTACGACGGCCTCGCGCAAGAGGGATTCACAAAGGATGTCAACCTCGAAGTGATCAGTTCTCACGCGCAAGGCGAAATCTCCAACATTCCCATGCTTGTTCAGAATTTCGAGACCCAGGGAGTCGACCTGATCGCCACACTCACCACTCCCTGTTTGACCGCAGCCTGCACTGCCGCGCGCAACACACATGTTGTTTTCACCTATTGCTATGATCCTGTCGCTGCTGGTGCGGGCAAATCTTTCAGCGACCACCTTCCTAATATCACTGGAGTCGGCTCTTTCCCTCCTATCGAAGCAACGGTCGATCTGATCCAGAAACTCGTGCCCGGCGTGAAGGCTGTGGGCACTGTTTACAACAGCTCCGAAGCCAATTCCGTGAAAGTGATCAGCGTGGCCCGCGACATATTCCAAAAGCGTGGCATCTCTCTGCAGGAAGTCACCGCCACGAACACCAGCGAAGTCTTTCAGTCAGCGCAAGTGGCCTGCTATCGCAATGTCCAGGCTCTGTGGGTCACCGGAGATAACACCGCGTTACAGAGTTTCGATGCAATTGTTAAGGCCACCACCAGCGCAAAGCTCCCACTCATCATCAATGATCCTGAGTTCACAAGCCGCGGCGCCCTGGCCTGTGTCGGCGTCGGCTGGTATCCGGCAGGCAAGGCCGGCGGCGTGCTGGCCGCTCGGGTCCTGCGCGGCGAAAACCCTGCCGGCATTCCGTTCCAGGAAGTTGCCGAACAGAAACTGGTGATCAACCAACAGGCTGCAACCAGACTAGGCATTGTCTTTCCGCCAGACGTTCTGAAGGCTGCCCAAGCGTAACCAGCCGTGAAATTCCCAGCGGACAGCATTCAATTTTTGCTCCTCATCCCCGGTTTTGGTACAGCAAGCTCGACGGTTCAAAGGAGAAAGTTAGAACGAAGCGGACGAGACCATCATCCCTCGATGAGCGCTCAGGGGTGGGAGTTTAGCGAAAACGCCGGCTCAGTGCCCCTCTCCACGCTGATCATCAGCCAGCCAGGAAACTTGATGTGAATCGCGCCTAGCGCCTCACGCATCGCGGTCGAACTACCGCCAACCCGTCTGCAACCCGATTCCTGGGGGGAGGGAAGAGTGGCAACCATCCAAGCGGAGCACTTTCGGCTCCATTTCCATGCCGCTCTTCGACCGTCCAGATTCGTGGGTGTATTCGACATTCTGGAGTCTTATACTTGCCTATAGGTGACCTTGATCGATGTCGAAACGTGAATTTCAAACTGAAGTCAATCAGTTGCTGCAACTGATCGTCCACTCTCTCTATTCGCATCCCGAAATCTTCCTTCGTGAACTGATTTCCAACTCATCCGACGCGCTGGATAAGCTCCGCCATCTGACCCTTGTCGATGACGCATACAAGGCGCTCCCATTCAACCCCCGGATAGACCTGGAACTGAACGAGGAGAACAAAACCCTCATCATCGCCGACACCGGCATCGGCATGAATGAGGAGGATCTGGTCTCGCATCTGGGCACCATCGCCCGTTCCGGCACGAAGAACTTCCTCTCGCAGCTATCCGGGGATGCCAAGCGGGACTCTAACCTTATAGGCCAATTTGGCGTTGGCTTCTACAGCGCCTTCATGGTTGCCGATCGAATTGAGGTCGTATCCCGCAAGGCTGGCGAAGAGCAGGCCTGGCGTTGGATCAGCGATGGCAAGACGGGTTTCGAAATCGAACCGGCAGAGCGCGCTGTCGCCGGCACTACCGTGCTGCTTCACCTCAACGAAGAAGGCAAGCAGTATGCCAATAGCTGGCGTCTGCAGGAGATCGTCAAGAAGTATTCCAACCACATCGCTTTTCCCATCTTCCTCACCTACGACAAGAGCGATTGGAACGCGGATGAGAAGAAATCCGTCAAGACCCGTGCCACCGAACAGGTCAATGTTGCCAGTGCGCTTTGGCGCCGGCCCAAGAATGAAATCAGCGAAGATGATTTCAAGGAGCTCTACAAATCGATTACTGGCGATATAGAGGATCCGCTCTTCTGGTTTCACACCAAAGCCGAAGGAAGCCTTGAATACACCACACTTTTCTATGTACCTTCGAAGGCTCCCCTCGACCTCTACCAGGCAGAATACAAGGTTGGCGTCAAGCTCTACGTAAAACGTGTCTTCATCATGGACGACGCCAGGGAACTTTTGCCCCAGTATCTGCGCTTTGTTCGCGGCGTCATCGATAGCGAAGACCTTCCGCTCAATGTCAGCCGCGAAATACTCCAGCAGAACCGCACGCTCGCCAGTATTCGAACCGCCAGCGTCAAGAAGATCCTCACCGAGTTGAAGAACATCGCGGCAAACCAGCCCGATGAGTATCTCAAGTTCATCACTCAATACAACCGCCCGCTGAAAGAGGGCCTCTACAGCGACTTTGCCAATCGCGAAACGCTGCTGGATCTCATCCGCTTCAAGTCCACCAAGGTGGAAGGCCTGACCAGCCTCGCCGACGTGAAATCCCGCATGAAAGACGATCAGAAAAGCATCTACTACATCACCGGCGGCGCCGAATCATTACTTCGCTCTTCGCCCTTGCTCGAGATCTACCGGAAGAAGGATCTGGAAGTTCTCATCCTTGATGATGATGTCGATGAAATTATCTTTTCCGGCGTCGACAAATATGGCGAAATCGACCTCAAGGCGGTGAACAAAATCTCCGCCGGTGACGACCTGAAGGACGAAACTGAACCCGACAAGGCTGAAGCGCTCAAGCCGCTTTTGGTCAAGTTGAAGGCATTGCTCGGCGATCGTGTGAAGGATGTGCGCGTCTCCGCCCGCCTTGCAGACAGCCCTTCGTGCATTGTTTCAGATGAGGAGGAACCTTCCCTGCAAATGCAGCAGATGTTGCGCGCAATGGGCCAGAAGGAAATCCCTGCGCCAAAGCCCACGCTCGAGATCAATCCCGATCACGAAATTGTGAAGAAGCTGCTTGCGCGCCCTGACGATGCCGTAGCCGAGGACGCAGCCTGGCTACTTCTGGACCAGGCGCTTCTCATGGAAGGTGTGCCGCTTCACAACCCCAGCGAGTTTGTCGGGCGTCTCAACCGAATCCTGAATCTTTCCGTTTAGCGTCGTTGGGTATGAGTTAGGGAAAAATCACCGACTGCACGTCTGCAGACTTGTTCTGATCGAGCGCTATCACCCCAAACTGCGTTCACGTTTCTGCGGGCCGCGGGTTTGAATGTCGCAAATTTGCGTCATTTCGGATTCCGGTCGGCCCACCGGCAACCAGGAAATTATCAAGCGGTAAACAATCTCGCGCGGCAAAATTTCCACCCTTCACCAGGATCACGACGGATCATTGATTTTGATGTACAAGCCGGGGATAGCGCAAACCTCAAATCCGACTATTTTGGTGAAGCTCCGTTTATTAGCTTCTTAGTTCTGGAATGGCCGATCCGATGATCCAGAAAAAATCCAGAGGTGCGAAAGGGGTATCTATGCGCGCCAGTGCAAAACTAGGCCACAGTGCGCCGCGTGAGCGGAGCTCTGGATCAGTGCGGTGAGCTCAATCGCATTTTCGGAGGAGGAGTGTTCGTGAACTCAGTGAACCAACAGGGACTCTCAATTCAGTTTTTGCCAGCATCATCCCTAAAGCCCTACCAGAAAAACGCCCGCACGCACTCCAAGCATCAGATCCGGCAAATGGCCGAAAGCATCCGCATATTGGGCTTCACAAATGCGATCCTCGTGGATGCCGAGAATCAGATCATTGCCGGACACGGCCGAGTCGAGGCTGCGAAATCAAACGGCATAACAGAGGTGCCGACTATTCGGCTTGACCGGCTCACTCTGGAACAGATTCGCGCCTATATGCTTGCCGATAATAGGCTGGCCGAAAATGCCGGCTGGGATAAAGATATCCTCACAATTGAATTCCAAGAGCTTCTAGGGCTCGACTCGGCGAACTTCGACGTCACGGTTACCGTGTGCAGGCACTCTGTTAAAGACGCGACCGCCAGTATCAGGTCCATCCCATTGCACGTTATGTTCTCTGAAACGGTCAAAATCGAGCGTCTCTTGAAAGCAGCGTGCTCGCGATCCTATTGATCGCTGCCGGCACTGTTCGGCTGCATGCCGCCGGTCTGCTTGCGATCTACTCCCGAAGGAATGCCAGCAGATCCGTATTTAACTGATTTTTGTCGACAGAGCATAGCCCGTGCGACGCACCGGGATAAACTTTCAGCTTTGCTGTCTTAACCAGTTTGACTATCAACATCGCCGAGTCCGCGATAGGTACAATCTGATCGTCGTCGCCGTGGATAATCAGTGTAGGCAAGGCGAGTTCCTTCAGGTCCTCGGTAAAGTCGGTCTCAGAGAAGGCTTTAATGCAATCAAGAACACCCCTCAGCCCTGATTGCATTCCCTGTAGCCAAAACGAGTCGCGCAAGCCCTGCGAGACGGTCGAACCAGGCCGATTGGACCCATAAAACGTCACGGCGAGGTCCTTGAAGAACTGTGAACGGTCTGCTAGGACGCCCGCGCGGATTCCGTCGAATACCTCGATTGGCAACCCGCCTGGATTGGCATCTGTTTTTAGCATCAGCGGCGGCACTGCGCCAATCAGCACTGCTTTGGCAACCCGCTTTGTGCCGTGGCGGCCAATATAGCGAACCACCTCTCCACCGCCGGCTGAATGGCCGACGTGGATCGCATCCTTCAAGTCCAGCGCTCCGGTCAATGCTGCGAGATCGTCTGCGTAAGTATTCATGTCGTTACCATTCCAGGGCTGGCTCGACCGGCCATGTCCGCGGCGATCATGCGCAATCGTTCGAAATCCATGAGAGGCTAGAAACACCATCTGGTCTTCCCACGCGTCCGCGCTGAGCGGCCATCCGTGACTGAAGACCACGGGCTGACCCGTGCCCCAGTCCTTGTAGTAGATTGTGGCTCCGTCTTTCGTCGTGATCGTGGGCATCAAACATCCTCCATTGTGTCGCACTCATTTTGAATAGACCGATCGCATTTCCTTCGAAGTAGATGCGGGCGAATTTGTTCTCTGTCGGCACGATGGGATCAGCCGGGCGAGTTATCCAGGTGCCATCCTCTCGTAAGTCGGACTGCCGGCACTTTCTTACCCGACCCAGCTTGGAGCGGTATTCCGTTGCGGACCGACTCCGTCAATCGCGGCTCCTGCATCTCTCTCTTGAGTTGGGCAATGATCTGGCTCGCGATTTGAATCCGGCTCTTCTTCTTCATCATGAAATCCTTTCCTGAGCGATATGTGAATCGCTTACTTGACGAACCGGACCCTGGCCTGTCCGAGGTTCATAACAACCCACGCCTATAGCAATGCGCGGAGTTACGAACGCTTCCAGAGAGGATGGAGAACGCTTCCGAGATGGGTGAGAGGGTTCCGAGGACGCGCCACGCCAACGCTCTGCTCGAACTTTGGTCGCTCGAATCTTAAGCAGAACCTCGGGTCGGGCACAGAGAGAACGACGGTGGCACCGTCAGGTTGTGGATTCATTACCGCGTGGCTTCGAACAAGAACCACGCACGCCGCTCCGCTTCATCAATCCAGATCTCAATCAAGCTGGTGGTTGCGTATTCATTGGCTTTGCTGGTAACTACATGCGCCGCGCGCAGGCTCTCCACAAAGGCTTTGTTGTCGGCGTGGAGTTCCCTCAGCATCTCGGTTGGGCCAACAAACTCCTCGTCGTTGTCGGCGATCCGTTGCAGCCGGGAAATGTGTCCTATGGAGTGGATGGTTGTGCCTCCGACCTTGCGAACACGCTCGGCTATGGCGTCGGTAATGCCGAATATCTGTGTTGCATGTTCGTCGAGAAGCAGGTGGTAGTCGCGGAAATGTTGGCCACTCATATGCCAGTGGAAGTTCTTGGTCTTGAGATAGAGGACAAAAGCGTCGGCAACAAGCGCGTTTAGTACGCTGGAAAGATTCTTTACATCCTCGGGTGAGAAGCCGTCGGGAACGAGAAGCCTGGCAGCTTGCGATTCTTTTTCGTGGATTTGTCTGGACACAGAGGAGCTCCTTTGCAGGGAAGGACATTGGGACGTCCGGAATGGGGCGTCTGAGCCAGTTCTTCCACCCTGCAAGTGAAAGAAAAGGCATCTTGACTACTAACTATCGATAGAACTGGGATATTGAGTTCGGAGTCGATTTTCCTTCGGCAATCCCACAAACAGGATCATGCAGCATTTGCACGTGTTCATCCAGGAGTTGTGTTAGTTGCGCCACCGCGAATATCCCCAGCCTCCACCACCGATCAGAAATAGTACCACTAGAACAATCAAGATAGTTTCCCCTCACTCGCAAGAGGAAGCGGACTCGCCCTTGTAACGACTGTCCCAGTTCTTCCCTATACACGATCCTAGGAGTGGCCCAGATGGCTGTCTGATCACATTGGACCGCCCTGAGCGTCAAGTATGGCGAGCTGATCGTTGCGTCTTGTATCTCCCTCGCCAGAACGCCAATCAGTGAGAGTTTTTGACAAAGCTTTAAGTCCAGCTGACTGACGGTGAGCTCAACTCTGGCCGTCAATCTGCGCTGAATTGTGTGTCGCACCGAAGGTTCTCGCGGTAGGGGATCTGCATGTGAATAGTTTTGGAACCTGGCGGGATGCCGAGGGCCGCGTCTGTTGGGGTATCGACAATTTCGATGAGTCTTACGCCCTGGCCTACACAAACGACATCGTCCGTTTGGCCGCAAGTCTGAAGATCGTGATCGATGCCGGCAGCCTGTCCATCAGGGTTAAGGACGGATGCGGTGCCATCCTGCACGGATATCTGCAATGTCTGAAACGGCAAACGTGTATCTGGGCACAAAAGGTCAGGCGACCAAGATTCTGAATGACCTGCAAAAGAGGAAACCCGCCTGGCTACGGGATGCGGCAATTCGCATGGCTCGCATTCTCGAAAAGGATTGGAATCGCTACCGGAAACGCTGAGAGCGCATGAAATCGAAGGAACCTCGCCATTAAGGCGGCTCAGACCAAGGTCTGCTCGTATTGGACCACCGTGAGCCGAGTCCTCAAGCCTCGTTGCTGAAAACTGCAGTTCCCGCCTCTTGCGAGGAGCCATCATCCTGAGACTGGTCATTTTCGCGTTAGGCATAGCGCACACTTCGTCAAACGGTACGGCGGTGGAGAACTGATGTACGATTTTGACCAACTCAGTGGACGTGGCGTGTTTAGGATGGGTTTTATAATGGCGGTCGCGTCCCTTCCGGAGTGGCGGCATACGATATTCCTGGAGCCCACAATGCAGAACACCAAAGGCACTCAGAGTCGCAATCAGCCCCAGCAGGACAATCAATCGGAGGGCGAACAGCAGTGTCACGAGGGCAGTGCGGATGTCGTAGGTAACTCGCTGCACGTGAATGAGAATGATGTGCGCGATCAGAATCGGTCCGGCACTGAAGCTGTTAAGGGTGGAGAGCGGTCCGACGCTGACAACAAGAATTGATCTCTGGAAAGTTCTGTCTCGCCAAGACTCCATCCGGGTGCAAAATGCTTGAGACATCACATCGGTAACTGGTATCCGCACATCAACCAGGTCAGGCATGCCTCGATGCCATAGGCTGGTCCGGTTCAGACAGACGTTCCCTAAGCCCAGCCTGGGTCTGGCCACCCTGCTGTGCACTGCACGGCGAGCAATTACGACCAGCTATTAGCAATCCGATGGTTCGATACTGGACGATACAAGGCAGTGGATCGGGCAAGGAAACTTCCCCAACGAGGGCCTTACCTGGTCGCAGGCAGTCAAGATGCAAATAACCGTCCATGGACTTTAACGAATCAACAACAATCGAACAGAGGAGAGAACCACGATGAAACCGAGCACAGAAGATAAGACAACCGGCAAGCTTCACGAAGTCAAAGGCGCAATCAAGCAGAAGGCCGGCGAGCTCACGAAGAACCCCAACCTGGAAGCTGATGGCATTGCTGAAAAGAACGCTGGAAAAGTTCAACACGTCGTCGGCAAGATTGAAAAGGCTGTAGGAGCATAAGCGAATCAACATCGAACTCGGAGACGAGAAAGGTCAAGAGAGCATGGCGCAATCAGTATCGGAACAGCTGGGCGTACAGATTGACGAGACAGCACGCAAGGCTTCGCGAGCGGCGTCTGCCGTCGCGGATGCGCTTGAGGATGGCGGTGTAGCAGCACGGCGTGTTGCAAAACAGGGCAACGATGCAGCAGCAGAGCTTCTTGCTGACACAAGAAAGCGAGTACATAGACATCCTATTGAAACATTTGCAGCAGCATTTGCAGCAGGCATTGTGGCTGGAGCGGCGATCCGCTGGATGATGAAGCGAAGGCAATGCTAGCCAGAGACAGACAATATGAGTGAAGAGGGCCGGAACATTGGTTCCTCTTCACTCATCGCTTCGAGGTGTCAGCCGGTGCGATTGAGAACCACTAAGAGCCTCCACGAAGGATTTCGAGAGTCTGGAAGACAAGTTGTCAGGTTCCGGCCGTGTCACCTGCATTCCGTCCCAGCTCTCATGTCTTAGTTAATCCCGCGCCCACATTGTCAGTGCCGCAGCCCCTGCCAGTCCGCCTGCTATCCCTCTACGTCGATCTCGGGATACCTGCGCTTTACCGCAGCCGCGACCGTCGCGTGTTCCGGCTTTCCGCTGGACCGGGCCAGCGCATCCCGCGCGTGCGCAGCATCCTCAATCGGGTAGCGCCGCGTCTTCGGAAAGACAAAATCTCCTGTTGGAAGTTCCTTCCGCTCCTCATACGTAAGCTTGGTCATTGTGACTTCTCCTGTCCTGATCGTTCTGAGCCTTGTTCATCAGCAGGGTGGACAAGGCCTACCGCGAACTGCAGCAGGCGCCGAGGTAGTGGGATCTGCCGGCTCCAGAAACAGGTCCTCCCAGCCGGCAAGAATAGATAAGGGGAGCTCGGTTTTCGCACTGTTGAATTACTTGCGCTCCCAGCCAGGACGGCTACGCCGTCACCATCGTCGGAGGGATCTGAAATTCATTTTTCTGACTAATCTCCGCTCTGATGCAGGATCGTCGTCCATCGAAATACCGATAATCTGGAGACCGCGGGCCGTATCGACTTTGCCAAGCAACGAAGCGCGGCATCTCAAGCTGGCATGGTGCGCACCATGCGGCCCAGAAACTAAGCAGCACAATCCTGCCCCGGTAAGCACGGAGATCAAGTCTCCTGTGATTGAAGTCAGTACGCACGAATTCTGACGCCGCCTCTGCCAAGCAGCGAACTCGCCGCAAACGTAACTCGCAGAGAGCTGGCTGCAAGCCACATCCCCAAAAGCAGTGTTACTGTGGCTAAGCGGCGAAACAGTCGCCGTGGTGTCTTTGACACGAATCTGCGTAGACACCTTAGACGAAAGATCCGCGTTGTGCTGCTCGTGCAGACGGCGGCGCCTGAATGGCAGTCTACCGCGAGGACGAGTTAGTGGCGGTCGTTGTCATGATCCGGATGTTCGTGGCGCCACTTCCAATATTCCGACTGTTCCTTAGCCTTCAGCTTGGAGAATTCCCGATCTGTTTTGCGCTGAGCCTTCTCCCAGTCTTTGTAGGCACGGCCTTCGTGGTCGTCCCAATTATGGCAATCCTTATGGTCGCGGTCGTAGTATCCCTTGTCGGGGCAGTTTCGATCCTTGTCGTTGGCATGGATGCTCACAGGCGCAATCAGTGCCGCACCCACCAGAAGCGAGCCTAGATACCGATGCAGTCGCAGCATACGTTTCTCCTTAGGCGGGACTTCATTATGCTTTCAACCCGCTGGTTCCCCTTCTACGCAACCAACCTTGGGCAAGACTGTGCAATGTTGAACACTTCAGCGTTTTCATTCGCCGGTAACGCTAAAGGTCGGGCGCAATGAAGACTACCGGGCTTTTTAGGGATGGAAGGCTTCGCGCGACGTCGAAGCCGACGATTCGATACAACGGAAAGTATGGATTCTGCGTTGAAAGTGATAGAACTGATTCCTCGGAATCAGGATCAGGACGCGGTCTGGCACTCACTGGAACGCTCGCTCTGCGAGCATGAGGACGTTGCGGACATGAAGACCCTTGGCAGATTTCAAGCTCGCCTGCCCCACGATCTGGCGAAGGCCATTGATCCGGAATCTCCTTTTTCGACATCGGTTCTTGAGAACTGTATCGCTCCTGAGGCAGATTGGAAGACCGAAACAACATTTGTGCCGAAAAGGCAGCGTTTGCGGCAGAAAAGCCGAGCGATTCGCTGCCGTCCTTGCGTTGCCTGCCAGATACACTAACAATCTCGCTGGTACAAATGATCGGGCAGGCCAGCGTTCATACTCCACGACGCAAGCGACACCCGCCCCGTCGGCGCCTTCTGGCTGTCCGAAACATGATCTAAAGAGGACAGCGTTTGCTCTCGTGACCGGAGGAGAATGAGGTTCCAGCCGATTCAATCACCCGGCCAGGAGACCGTCATGCCTAAGGCTCATGTATTCCCTTCCATCCCCTCGAAGATCCTGTTGCCGATCGACTTCAGCGCATCGTCGCAGGCGGCTTTAGAGATGGCCGCTGATCTTGCGAAGCACTTTCACGCCAAACTCTATCTCGTTAACGTGATCGCAATGTTTCCGCCATCAACCGTCCCTGACGTTATTCCCGAAGCTACTTTCATTCAGGAATCGAGAGCATTCGCAGAACGCCACTTGGCCAAGTGCAAGGCAGCTCTTACGGCCAGGGGAGTGAAGTCAAATTTAAGTGTCGAAGTTGGAAACGACGTAGTCGGCAATATCATGGAAGTGGTGGAGCGTGAACATATCGACATGGTTATCATTTCCACCCACGGCATCTCCGGCTGGCATCCGCTGGTCTTCGGATCGATCGCCGAAAAGGTCGTCAAGCTCGTGCAATGTCCGCTCTTGCTTCTTCGCTCGGCCAAGCCAGGCGCGAAAACTGCGTCACGGCTCTCTACGAAATGGTGGTAGCAAGAACAGCGCTACAGGTTGCAAATTGTGAGTGCAAGCAGTGTTATCCCGGCCCCCTCATCCAAGCAAGCCGTAAAGCCGGCTGAGGACATCGCCTCGAAAGGCCTCACGAGCGATGAGGCGCGCATCCGTCTTGAGAAGGACGGTCCCAATGCAATGCCGGACACGTCGGCTCATCCACTTCGCAATGCGCTAACCAAGTTCTGGGCGCCAGTCCCATGGTTGCTTGAAGTTTCCATTGTCTTTGAGATCGTATTGCATAAGGAATACGAGGCAGCTGTCATTGCGGCCCTTCTGGTCTTCAATGCTGCGCTTGCTTACTTTCAGGAGAGTCGCGCCCAGGCAACGCTTGCGGCCCTGAAGTCGCGCCTGGCCCTCAACGCATCTGTTCAGCGCGATGGCGCATGGAAGACGGTGCTGGCGGCGGAACTGGTGTGTGGTGACCTGGTGAAGCTATCGCTCGGTGGCGTGGTCGCTGCCGATGTGCATCTGACCGGTGGATCGGTCGAACTCGATCAGTCGATGCTTACAGGTGAATCCCTGCCCATTGAAGCCGGCTCCGGGACTGACACCTTTGCAGGTGCTCTGGTACGGCGCGGTGAAGCAACAGCCGTGGTAACGGCCACGGGCGCACGAACGAAGTTTGGCCGCACGGCGGAATTAGTGCGCACCGCACATGTTGTAAGTACGCAGCAGAAGGCTGTGCTCAAGATCGTGCGCAACCTTGCGACTTTCAATGGGTCCTTGATTCTTGCTATGGGCGCGTACGCCTATTTCCGTGCGATGCCGTGGAGTGAGATGGTTCCTTTGATGCTCACTTCAGTCCTTGCGGCCATCCCGGTGGCATTGCCCGCAACATTCACCCTTGCTGCCGCGATCGGAGCTCGTGCGCTGGCAAAGCTGGGTGTGCTGCCGACGCGGCTTTCTGCCGTGGACGAGGCAGCTTCGATCGATGTCTTGTGCTCAGATAAAACCGGAACCCTAACCCTCAATGCGCTTTCAGTAACCAGCGTTCGCCCATTGCCAGGGTTTGACGAAGCCCACGTTCTCGGGTTGGCAGCTCTCGCCAGTTCCGAGGGCGGTCAGGACTCTGTCGACGCAGCGATTCGTTCTGCCGCCTCGAAAAAGCCGGCGCAGGACCTGCCAAAGCTGGCGACGTTTGTGCCGTTCGACCCAGCCAAGAAGACATCGGAGGCGACCGCAACAGATGCAAACGGGGCCGCAGAGCGCATCATCAAGGGTGCCTATACTGCGGTCGTCGCCCTCATGGCTCCGTCGCCCGCTGCAGCTGCGATAGTTGACGAACTTGAGAAGCAAGGTTTCAGGGTTCTGGCGGTAGCCGTGAGGCCCGCGGCTTCCCTTCAGCTTATCGGCATGATCGCACTCAGCGACCCGCCGCGATCGGATTCGAGTTCTCTCATCTCAGAGTTACATACCCTCGGTGTGGCCACGGTCATGGTGACGGGAGATGCTCCGGCCACGGCGGCAATCGTCGCTCATGAAGTAGGGTTAACCGGGCCTGTTTGCCCGCCCGGAAAGCTTCTCGATGGTATCAAGCCGGAGGATTTCGCTGTATTCGCGAGTATCCTGCCGGAAGGCAAGTATGACCTTGTCAAGGCCTTCCAGAAAAGCGGACATACGGTTGGGATGTGCGGCGATGGTGCCAATGACGCACCTGCGCTCCGCCAGGCGCAGATCGGCATTGCCGTCTCCACCGCTACCGATGTGGCGAAATCGGCAGCAGGGGTTGTGCTCACCGAAGCCGGACTGGGCGGCATTGTTGCTGCTGTAAAAGAGGGCAGGGTCACGTTTCAGCGCATTCTCACCTACACGCTGAACTCGGTTATGAAAAAGATTCTGCAGGTGCTCCTGCTGGCAGTCGGCCTGGTCATGACCGGGCACGCTGTTTTGACGCCCATGCTGATGGTCATCGTGATGATCACCGGCGATTTCCTTGCCATGTCGCTGACCACAGACAGAGTACGGCCTTCCACGATGCCAAACTCCTGGAAAATCGGAAGCATTACTGGCGCAGGGGTTCTTCTCGGAATCTGCTTTCTCGCGTTCTCTGCGACGCTCCTGGCGGTCGGCAAATTCCAATTGCATCTCGGTATCGAGGCGCTCCAAACTCTCTCCGCGGTGGGTATTGTATTTGGCAGCCAGGCTACTACCTACGTGGTTCGCGGACGTCAACATCTCTGGGGTTTGCGCCCAAGCATTTGGCTCGTGCTCTCTTCCATTGCCGACGTTCTCATCATCTCAACGCTCGCGGTGTTTGGAATTGCAATGACGCCCTTGCCCATTGCGATTATTGCTGGGGAGTTCGCCGCTGCAATCGCGTTCGGCGCCGTCATGGACCTGGTGAAAATCCCCGTCTTTGCGCGCCTCAGTATCTCCTGAAGATCGAGATGTAAGGAACAACAAGAGTGAGAAATATGAAAATCGAGTCAGAGGATTTCCGCGTACCGCCCGGGAAAAACGTCGACCTCAACAAGTGGCCGACGATCTTAGAGCCCTTTTGCAATTCGAAGAAGCAGTATCAGCGACTTCTCGAAGAACATGTTCGTGAGTTGAGCTCGCTGCAACAGCTTCACTATGCGTCCAACAGTCATGCCTTGCTCCTGATCTTCCAGGGTATGGACTCCGCTGGCAAGGACGGCGCCATTCGGCACGTCATGTCAGGGGTCAATCCAGCAGGTTGTGAAGTTGTCAGTTTCAAGCAACCGAGCGCCGAGGAACTGGAGCACGATTTCCTGTGGCGCACAATATGCCAGCTTCCGGAACGCGGCTGCATCGGAATCTTCAACCGTTCTTATTACGAAGAGGTGCTGGTCGTTCGCGTGCATCCGGACATTCTCCGCAGCCAGGGACTCCCCGAGAAGTTGCGCGACAAGAAGGACATCTGGGAGGAGAGATTTGACTCCATCGTTGATCTGGAAAAGCATCTTCATCGCAATGGCACCGAGACCATCAAGATATTCCTCCACCTCTCTTACGAAGAACAACGAAAGAGGTTCCTTGCCCGCATCGAAGTGCCGGACAAGAACTGGAAATTCAGCATCTCCGACATTCACGAGAGGAAATATTGGAAACACTACATGAAGGCCTACGAAGACTGCTTTCACGCAACAAGCACTCGTCATGCGCCGTGGTACATCGTCCCCGCCGACGACAAGGAGAACGCAAGGTTAATCGTCTCTCAAATCGTCCTTGATACGCTGGGGGGACTCAAGATGGCGTATCCCAAAACCACAGCAAAGCGGCGTCTCGAACTGCTCGCAATCAAAAAGCTGCTGGCGAAATAATGTCAGAGACCCATCGCCGGCAGATCCGAACCAACGAATGTCTCAAAGTTCACACCGCGATGTTACCAGTTGCGGAAAATAGAGAGGAATCTTCAAGATGGCCACCAAGGAACTTCCAATCAACGCTGATCAGGATGGCATCCCGCAATCACTGAGCACGAACTTCGATCAGACTAGCAACTCTTCCGGGTTTATCTTCGATGTGTCTCTATCAACCGCAATTGCGGCAGATGGCAAACTTGAGGCACAAGCTCCCGTACCTAAAGGGCCGCTTTCGCCGGAGATGCTCGACAAGATGAATCGCTACTGGCGCGCTGCGAACTACCTATGCATCGGACAAATCTATCTGTTTGAGAATCCTCTGCTGCGCGAGCCGCTCAAGGCAGAACAGATTAAGCCGCGCCTGCTCGGTCATTGGGGAACTTCACCAGGACAAAACCTGATTTACATTCATCTGAACCGCCTCATCAAAGAGCACGATGCGGACATCATCTATATCTCTGGCCCTGGGCACGGTGGCCCCTCCCTGAATGCGTGCTCTTATCTGGAAGGCTCGTACACCGAAGTCCACCCTGAGATTACACCGGATGAGAACGGCATGAGGCTCATGTTCCGCAAGTTCTCGACTCCGGGCGGGGTGCCGAGTCACTGCGGCCCGCATGTCCCGAACTCGATGCACGAGGGCGGCGAACTCGGCTACTCGCTTGTGCATGCCTTTGGTGCGGCTTTCGACAATCCGGACCTGATCGTTGCCTGCGTAATCGGCGACGGAGAATCCGAGACCTGCCCGTTGGAAGGCAGTTGGAAGTCTGTCAACTTCCTCAATCCCGTGCGGGACGGTGCTGTCCTTCCGATCCTGCACCTGAACGGCTACAAGATCTCTGGGCCAACCGCTCAGGGGCGCACCAGCGACGCGGATCTGAAGGCTCTTTATGTAGGACGCGGTTACAAGCCCTATTTTGTCGAGGGCGACGATCCAGAAGTCGTACATCAACTTCTGGCGGGGACGCTGGACGATTGCTATGCCGATATTCGGTCGATTCAAAATGATGCGCGCGGCAATGGATTCAAGAGCCAGCCTATCTGGCCAATGATCATCCTGCGCACCCCGAAAGGATGGACCTGTCCGAAGGAAGTGGATGGTATTCCGGTCGAAGGCACCTTCCGCGCACACCAGGTTCCCCTTGCTACAGTCCGTGAAAACCCCGAGCATCTCAAGATCCTTGAAGCCTGGATGAGAAGCTACAAGCCACAGGAACTCTTCGACGAGAACGGCAAGTTCATAAATGAGTTGGCGTCCCTCGCGCCTGTGGGGAATCGGCGCATGGGAGGCAATCCCCACGTGAATGGCGGGCGGGAGCTGATCACGCTCGCTCTCCCGGACTTCACGGATTATGCGCTCGAGATCCCCGGACCGGGGCAGGTTCTGGCCGAGGCTCCGCGTAAGCTCGGAGACTTTTTCAGAGACATTTTCAGGATGAACCTGACCAACTTTCGTATGTTCTGCCCCGATGAAACAAATTCCAATCGACTGAACTCAATCTTCGAGGCCACCAAGCGTTGTTCAATGGCGGAGCTTGTCTCCATCGATGACGAACTCGGGCCCGATGGGCGTGTGCTGGAGGTCTTAAGCGAACATCTCTGCGAGGGTTGGCTCGAAGGATACCTGCTCACCGGCCGGCATGGCCTATGGTCCTCTTACGAGGCGTTCGCCCAGGTTGTGGACTCGATGCTGACGCAGCATGCCAAGTGGCTCGAGCAATGCCGCGACTACGCCTGGCGCAAGCCAATTGCATCCTTGAATGTTCTGCTCACCAGCCACGCATGGCGCAACGATCACAACGGGTTCAGCCACCAGGCCACTGGGTTCGTGGACAATGCGTTGGCGCGCAGAAGCGACACAATTCGCGTTTACTACCCGCCCGACAGCAATTGTCTTTTGAGCGTTTTCGATCATTGCCTGCGGAGCCGTAATTACGTCAACATCGTCACTTGCGGTAAGCAGCCGCAACTCCAGTGGCTGAACATGGATGAGGCTCTTGAGCACTGCTCGCGTGGCGCATCTATTTGGAAGTTTGCGACTAACGACGAAGGCAGAGAGCCGGACGTTGTGCTGGCGTGCGCCGGCGACGTGCCTACCATCGAGATCTGCGCCACATCATGGCTTCTACAGAAGCATGTGCCCGGCATCAAGGTGCGCGTTGTGAATGTTGTGGACTTGATGACTCTGATGTATCCAGACAAACATCCGCATGGGATGGACGAGATGTCGTTCAATGCGCTCTTTACGGAAAGCGCCCCCGTGATCTTCGCGTTCCACAACAATCGTTGGCTCATCCATACCCTGGTTCATGGGCGCTCCAATGAAGCTCGCTTCCATGTGCATGGTTATATGGATCGAGGAACTACAACAACACCGTTCGACATGGTAGTGCTGAACGAAATGAGTCGCTTCCATCTTGCGCTGGATGCGCTGAAGCACATTCCTCGGCTTCGTGTGCAGGCAGCGGCTGCAATCGAGCTGTTCGGAAAGAAGCTGAATGAACATTACGACTACATTCGCGAGCATCTGGAGGATATGCCCGAGATCAGGAACTGGCAATGGACGGCGGACTTCAGTGATGCGGCTGCGCCTGCTCCACTTGCCAAGGGACATCCGAACAAGGCCATGTTCACCGATAGTTAAGCAGCAACCGAATGCAATCGGGGTGGGGGACCCCGTCAATCCTTGGCAAAGTGTTTGCGACGGCGGTCCCTTTCTCTCGGATACAGTGGTAGGGAGACATTTTGAACGATCCAAAAGCACCTTCTGATTGGCTAAAGGTTGATGGAATCGATGCGCTGGTTGAGTTGGCGCTCAACCCGCACTGGTCTTGGAATCATGCTGCAGACGGGCTGTGGGAAGGGCTCGACAAAGAACTCTGGGCGACGACACAGAATCAGAGGGTCATCTTGCGGACGGTTTCTCGCGAGAAGATCAAAGCTGCGTTGAGGGAGCCGGAGTTTCGCCTTCGTCTCGACAATCTGCTTCGCCAAAATCGGGAATCCTACAATACAGACGCATGGTTCCAGCACAAGCATCCAGGCGCCGCGCTTAGTTCGATTGCCTATTTCAGCATGGAGTTCATGTTGAGTGAAGCGCTGCCCGTCTACTCGGGTGGACTGGGAAATGTAGCAGGCGACCGGATGAAGGCGGCCAGCGACCTGGGTGTTCCCGTAGTCGGAGTCGGTTTGCTCTACGGGCAAGGGTATTTCCGTCAGGATTTCGATTCGGAAGGCCGGCAGCAGGCGCTTTATCCGGTCAACGATCCGGGCCAGTTGCCTATCCGCCCCTGCGTCAACGGCGGCCTGAATCTTTCCGAGTTGGACGGCTGGTGGGCGGAAGCGTACTCCCCAGAAGTCGGCTGGGCCATCGGCGACGGCCGGGAACATGGAGAAGATCCGGCATGGGATGCCGCGGAGGCAGAAGCTTTGTACAACTTGCTGGAGCATGAGCTAATCCCTGAGTTCTATGAGCGAGATGAAAAGGGCATGCCATCCAGGTGGTTGGAACACATCCGTGAGAGTATGGCGCGGCTCACGTCGGAATTCTCTGCTACCCGAGCCATCCGCGAATACACCGAGAATCACTATCTGCCGGCCGCTTCTGGTTACCACGAGCGTGCAGCCGGGGATAGCGCGCTTGGCGTGGGTTTGCTCCACCGGCAGCGGGATATCGATCGCCATTGGAGCACGGTGCGGTTGGGCGCGGTGGAAATCGAGACGCACGACGGCCAGCATTTCTTTGAGGTGAAGGTTTGTCCAGGCGCCCTCAATCCGGATCAACTAAGAGTAGAACTCTATGCAGACTCAGTTCAGCCAGGTGAACCTGCTCTCACAGTCATGACCACACACGAAGCCCGCGCTGCTTCATCGAACGACTCGATCTATTTGGCTCAGGTGTCCGCAACTCGTCGTGCTAGTGACTACACTGCGCGCATCATTCCCACCATCCCAGCGCTTCAGTGCCGCTCGAAGCGCGGCAGATCCTTTGGCAGCGCTGAAATCTGACGCCGATCCGCGGCAGATGCAGCACCGGGATAGAAAGCAGAGGAGGCACCAATGAAATCGCAAGAACTCAGAGACACCGCAACGATGCTCTTCGCAAACAGCAAGGGTCTGCTCGCGATGGACGAGAGCAATCCGACCTGCAACAGACGATTTGCCAGCTTGGGGATTCCCCAGACTGAGGAGGCTCGGCGAGCCTATCGCGAATTAATTGTGACCACACCAAGGCTCAGTGAGTGCATTGGCGGCGCTATCCTCTACGACGAAACAATCCGTCAACAAACGCGGGATGGAACTCCGTTTGTCAAAGTTCTCGTGGATGCGGGAATCATTCCTGGAATCAAGGTGGACATGGGCGCCAAGAATTTAGCGGGCCATCCCGGTGAAAAAGTGACCGAAGGTCTTGACGGATTACGCGACCGCCTCGCTGAATACTTTCAAATGGGCGCCCGTTTTGCCAAATGGCGTGCCGTGATTGCGATTGGCAATGGACTTCCAAGCTCGGGTTCGATCGAAGCCAACGCACATGCCCTGGCTCGTTATGCGGCGCTGTGCCAGGAAGCAGGTCTCGTCCCTATTGTTGAACCTGAAGTACTTATGGATGGCGATCACACGCTGGAGCACTGCTGCGAAGTGACCGACGAGGTCTTGCGAACGGTATTCGGCGAGCTGTTTGCGCAACGAGTAAGGCTGGAAGGAATGATTTTGAAGCCTAATATGGTGCTCCCAGGAGCAGCCTGCGCAAAGCAAGCAACGGTGGGTGAGGTGGCCGATGCGACATTGAGCTGCTTCTTGCGAGCCGTCCCCGCTGCCGTTCCGGCGATTGCGTTCTTGTCAGGCGGCCAATCACCGGAGCTGGCCTCGGCTCGCTTGAATGAGATGAATGTGAGATTCAGGGCGCGGTTACCTTGGGCGTTGGCATTCTCGTTTGCCCGCGCTATCCAGCAACCGGCCATGGAGCTTTGGAATGGCCAGGAGGCGAACGTATTGGCAGCACAGCAGGCTTTGTATTACCGCGCACGCTGTAACCAGGCTGCCCGCCGCGGCGAATACAACGCAGCATTGGAGAAGAGATGACGGGAAAACGCCACCCCGTCCTGTCACGATCGCCTGGTCCAGCATCAGCCGGCTCTCCTAACCCGTAATCCCGCCGCCCCGCTTCACCAGCTCGATTACATTGTCTGGCGATGTAAAGTGCAGCCTCCGGGGCAAGGGAGTCTTCAGATCCTTCTCAAGGAACTGGCATTGCCAGCCATTGCGGAAGTGGAAGTACATGTACACCCGGTGATGACCATCTTGGGCAGGCATGGATTCAGTTTAGGCGAACAAGAGACGAAAGAGTGGGGATTGACCGTGCCAAGGTGAATTCCACTTGCTAAGGAAAATGGCCAGAATCAGGGGCATTGGAAGGTATTGAGGTGACTATAATCACGAGAGTGAATCTAAGTAACTTACTTATTATCTATCTATTACGATTCAAATCAAGAAGATATGTAGATTTATGGCGGAGAGGGAGGGATTCTCAGGCCTAGACCACAAAACCCCAATAAATACTGCCTTTCTCGATTCATTGTCATTCCGTTGTCATGCTTTTGGGTTAAAATCCCTGTATGGAATCCAAATCAGTCACGCTGATGATTCGTTACAAGGATGCGGATGGCAAGTGGAAACGCAAGCCGGTCGCTCGGGGCGCCAACGGTCGGGTCAAGCCAGACCACGCGCAGATCGATGGTAAAGCTGTGGCAGTGAAGGGTGGGGCATACGAACTGCGGCGCATCGTAGTTCGGCAGCCTGTTTATGTCCCGGCTGGCAAGCGTGCGGCGGATGCTGATGCCCAGCGCGCCCGATTGGAGAGGACGACTGCCGCTATCGAGGCAGCGAAAGGGACTGATGTCCAGGTCATAGCAATACCTGGGCGAAAGACATTAAAGGAAACGGCGGCGGCGTACATCAGCGACGCTCAAGGTCGGAATGCAAACGAGGCCGCGGAACAAGCTCGGCTCGTCTCCACAGAGTTCATCGACTTGATGAGGAAAAGGAATAAGGCCTACATCGATGAGATCGACCGGGATGACATCTTCGGTTTCCATACCGCTTTACGGAAGAGAGGGTGTGAAGATAGAACCGTCGCGAACAAGCATGCCAGGCTAGCGTCATGGTTACGATTCGGCGGGATTGATAAGGCCATTCTTCCACCGGTACCGCGTTACGAGGAAAAGCTCCCGACTATTTACTCATCAGAGCAGACAAAAGCTATTCTCGCGGCGGCGGATCCGGTCATGAAAATATGCATCCTGCTTGGACTCAAGACTGGGCTGCGCGACCAAGAGCTGATGCATTTGGAATTCCGCGACATCAACTGGAAGGATAAGACGTTGCGGGTTCAGTCCAAGGAGCAGTGGGGATTCCTCCCAAAGACCTGGGAGCAGAGGGAAATCCCGATTCCCGATGACCTGGTCGCTGAATTGGCAGCATGGCAGAAGACTCGGGAAGGTCAGGAGCTCGTGCTCGGCACAAAGAACCACAAGCCCAACACGAAACTCTTGAGAACGCTCAAGAGGATGGTGCATAGAGCCGGTCTGAGTTGCGGCAGGTGCAAAGGTTGCAAAGAAATCAACGAGTGCAAAGAGTTCACGTTGCATCGGCTCCGGCGGACCTACCTGACCGTGCTGTTAAGAAATGGTATAGACCTAAGGACGGTCCAGGCGTACGCGGGCCACAAGGATTTGGCCAGCACGATGCGATACCTTAGGCCGGCTAGCGCCAAAGAAGCGCAAAGCAGACTGAATGCCGTTCAGTGGTAGAAAACCGAGGGCCCGGCAAGCCTCGCAGGATCTCTCAAGACTGTCCTCGGTCTCGCGGTAATTGCGGCGCCGGCGGCAAATCCGCAAGTAACTTATCGATCTCCCAAACTGCTTCGCCCTGCAGCCGAAATAATCTGGCATCACACTCAGCCTTTATCCATTGGTAGGCCGTCGCGATCAGTACGCCTTTGGCGGCGGCGGGGCTTTGATCTACAATCTCGGCCTGCAGACGGACCATAACCGCGCAACTGTTCACGCAGTGCGAGCGCCTCGCGCTGATGCCAATCACGATTGACTCGAGCGCGTTCCGCCTTGCCGAGCAACTCCGAGATACGCCGAACGTAACTCTCGACGTTGTCGGCGTGGTC
>CZKZ01000116.1_pt1 | contig 30197 bp, 19 predicted proteins | sample 1122171 | NCBI WGS metagenome assembly CZKZ01 (sample SAMEA3539301, study PRJEB10725) | soil metagenome | biome: tundra; feature: field; material: soil | place: USA | collected 2010-05 | depth 0.15 m
GCGGCCTCGTTGATTGGCCAAAGAGGCGTTTCGCCCTGGTCGAGAGCGGTGAATCGATGGGCGGCGTCGGCGAGGCGTTCAGCCATGCGAAGCGAGAGGGCGAGATCGCCGGCCAGGGGAAACCGCACGCGGGAGGCGAACAGCGCGCGGGTTAGCGGAAAAAGAATGGAGGAGTTGACCAGACCGGCGTGCGGTGGCAGGTCGTAGCAGGAGACTGCGAGGTCGGTGGGGGTAGTGAGAACTGCATTGGCAAGGTCGCGGATTGCGGACGAAGCGAGCGAGCCTGACTCCGGGCTCAGCATGAGGATGGCACGCGCCTTGTTCTTGCTGGCGAGCTGGTAAGCACTGACGAAATCAGCGGCGGTGAGGGTCCAGGCGGCGGGGGCCGGGGGAGCGGCGACGATCCGGAGAGATGGATGGGAGTCTGTCGGAAGCGTATCTGAGACCGCGTCCGGTGAAGCGATAAGCAGATCTTCTGCCGGGAAGGAAGCGGTCAGGTTGGCAAGCACTCGTTCGAGTTGTTCCGGCGTCATGGCGGCAAGCAGGACGAGGAGCCCGTTGTCGGGACGAGCGGAAGTGGTGGCGATGTCAGAAATTGGATCTACAGTTGCCATGGTCATCCGGGAAGTTGATATTAAAGCAATTGTGGGCTTTCTACAGTCTCCAATTGACCGGTCTCCATATTGCTCGACCTCTTACAAGCTTAGGATGCCGACAAGCAGGACGAGAATCATGCTGGCTTCACACTTGCGGGCTGGAGTTCGAGCCAGAAGAAGGAGTATGGAGCCAGGGTCAGAACGTAAGGGGCTTCGGTGATGGTCGGGAATGGCACATAGCCTAGCATCTCGACTGGCTCGGCGCCGTTGTGGTCGGCGAGGTCGAGGGACACAGCCTGGGCAAAACGGCTGAGATTGGCCACGCAGAGAACGGTCTCGTGCGAGCCATCGCCGCGCTCGAGGTCACGGAGGTAGGCGAGGATCTTGCGATTCGCCGGGTTCAAGAAACTAAGGGTTCCACGGCCAAAAACCTGGAAGAGTTTACGCAAGGCGATCATGTTGCGGGTCCAGTGCAGGAGGCTGGACTGATCGCTTAGCTGAGCTTCCGCATTGATGGCCTGGTAGCCGTAGATGGGATCCATGATGACGGGAAAGTAGAGCCGGGCGGGGTCGCACTTTGAGAAGCCGGCATTGCGATCCGAGTTCCACTGCATTGGTGTCCGAACACTGTTACGGTCGCCGAGGTAGATGTTGTCGCCCATGCCGATTTCGTCGCCGTAGTACAGGATAGGTGTACCCGGAAAGCTGAGAAGGAGCGAGTTCAGCAGTTCGATGCGGCGGCGGTTGTTGTCGACCAACGGTGCAAGCCGGCGCCGGATACCGACGTTGACGCGCATGCGCGGATCTGCCGAGTAGGCGATGTACATGTAGTCGCGCTCGTCGTCGGTGACCATTTCAAGCGTGAGTTCGTCGTGATTGCGGAGGAACAGGCCCCATTGGCAATTGTCGGGAATGGCTGGCGTCTGGACCATGATGTCGATTATCGGCAGACGATCTTCCTGGCGGAGGGCCATATAGATGCGTGGCATCAGGGGAAAGTGGAAGGCCATGTGGCACTCGTCGCCATCGCCGAAGTAGGGACAGACATCAGCAGGCCACTGGTTGGCTTCAGCCAGGACCAAACGGTTGGCGTAGTCGGCATCGATGGCTGCACGGATGGTCTTGATGACCGCATGGGTCTCGGGCAGGTTTTCGCAAGTAGTGCCTTCGCGTTCGACCAGGTACGGGATGGCGTCCATGCGCAGCGCGTCGACGCCCATGTCGAGCCAGAAGCGCATGGCCTTGAGAACCTCCTCGATCACCGCCGGGTTATTGAAGTTGAGATCGGGCTGGTGTGAAAAGAAGCGGTGCCAGTAGTAGGCCTTGGCCGTATCGTCCCAGGTCCAGTTGGACTTCTCCGTGTCGGTGAAAATAATACGGGCATCCTGGAAGAGGTCGGTGGTCGAGGACCAGACATACATCTCGCGAGCCGGCGAGCCGGCCGGCGCCAGGCGTGCGGCCTTGAACCATGGGTGCTGATCGCTGGTGTGATTGATGACCAGTTCGATCATCACCTGCATGCCGCGCTGATGGGCTGCGAGGAGAACCTGCTTGAAATCGTCCAGGGTTCCGTAGGCCGGGTTGACGTCGACGTAGTTGGCGATGTCATACCCGTCGTCGCGCTGGGGTGAGGGAAAGAAAGGCAGAAGCCAGATGCAGGTGACGCCGAGGTCCCGAAGGTAATCGAGTTTCGAGAGCAGTCCAGGGAAGTCCCCAATGCCGTCGCCGTTCGAGTCGGCGAAGGCCCGGACGTGGAGTTCGTAGATGATCGCGTCTTTGTACCAGAGGGGATCGGTTGCGCTTGCCAGCTTTCTCACTCTTCAGTTCTCCGAAGCGCTTGGATGCGCGTTTTCCTGGTGTTTGCTTGCAGTATCGCAGCGGCAATCGAACACTTCGACAACGATACGGTACACCCAATCAATCCGCAAACGCGCTCAACCGTTCCCGATCGTTTCTTAGAGCGCCAAAAGGAGCCATCCGTGACGCTTGTTTTCTGCCACGGCAGAGGTCGCGGGTTCGATCCCCGCCGTGCCTGCCATGAACCAATAAGAATCAGAGGTTTATGGATGTGACATCTTCTTTCATGCCTTCTCCGAGGGTGCTGAAGCGAGTTCCCTCCAAGTAGACCCCGGAAGGCCCGGTTCTGAGCTACTCTTCTTCATGTCCAATAGCATGATATAGATATCCAGCGTGATTCTGCTGTTCGCGTGTCGCAATCACTCCTGGGCAGTTTTGATATCGACACCGTGCTTCCGAAGCATGGTTGCCAGGCCACGTCGAAAGCTCTGCCAACCGATCTGTTTTGTAACTCCGACCGCTTGAGCGCGGGCCGATTATGAGGCCTGAGAGTCATGTCCGGAGTAAGCGGCTGAGTTCCGTTCTTCGCGATAAAAGGGAGGAGAAAGTCCCCATCGGACCCATGGCCGGTAGTCTTCCGCCATTGCTTCAATTCTTCGACGACGAGCGTTGGAAGTGGCACAAACTTCTGTGATGCCTCCGTTTTGGCATCGGCCTCAACATTGTGCCAGACGGAGTGCGTGAGATTGGCCTGCTTCAGTTGGAAGTCGATGTCACGCGAGCGAAGACCTATCGCCTCTCCTCGGCGGAGACCAGTGATTCCGCCAAGCAAGACAATCACGCGTGCGCGTTGAGAAAGCCCCAGAGGTCAGTGCGTGGAACTCGCCTGCAGTAAGAATGTCCGGGGGTGCGGAGTCGTTTGGCCGACGTTCGGACCGGAGTGATGGGGTTTCTTGCCGCCCATTCATAACGAATCATCGTTCGGATCCAGGCATGAGAGTGTCCTTCGCAGCCATTGCCGAAGCCTAAGCCTTCAATCGAGAGGACATGCCCGTGAACAATTCTTTCGGTAGGTGGGTCGAGTCCTTCCTGACGTTACCCCCCGAACGTGAGTTTTTGGTCGATGCGGCCATCGGAAGTTCAATGCTTTTTGAAATATTGAACTTCCCGCTCGTGTTGCTTTGCCTGCTCCTGTGTCGAAAAGGTTCCGAGATTTCGACGTTTTCCGGTTGACTCGTCTTTCTTTCGTGAGTAGAGACGATACTGCCCAGATTTCAGTTTGCGAATCATGGAAACTCCCTTGGCACCATGGAAGTCAGGCTATCCAAGCGGCACCTCATGCATCAAGTATTGTTGCTGTGCTCGCCGAAATGGTTGCATTTATCCGAGACGCGTACCTCCAACGCAAAAACCATTGCATCAGAACCATGTATAGGAGCGGACGGTTCATCTGTTCCGCAACATCGGCAGCAACTGCACTCTTGACTCATACCATCGATGAGGAGGGCAATGCCGACCACGTGCTCAGCGCAATCGCTGAGCGCTTAAACCTCGATGCTAAACAGGCCGCTTGGCCGATCGGCATTTCGGCTCAGGAACGTCCCGGCCACTGAAACTCGCCCTTGAAGTAGGAAAGGCAACCCCTGCTCCCTGCCGGGAATCAGACTGGGGAGAGGAACTTGTGTCATGGCGCGTCCATTCTGGTCCGGTCACCTGCAGATTTCGCTTGTATCCTTCGGAATTGCCTTGATTCCTGCCACGGAGGCAAACAGCGAGATTCGTTTTCACCAGATCGATCGGCGATCCGGAGAGCGCATCCGGCACCAGAAAGTCTCCTCCGAAGACGAAGAGCCGGTCGAAAAAGGCGATATTGTCAAAGGCTACGAGTACAGCAAGGGAGAATACATCCAGTTGGAACCGTCCGAAATTGAGCAAGTGAGGATTGAATCGCGTCACACGATTGAACTCGAGCAATTTGTCAGTGCGGAAGAGATTGATCCTTCGTTCTACGAAAAGCCCTACTTCGTGTTGCCTGAAAATCCGGCGCAGGCAGAGGCATTCGCCGTGGTGCGCGAGGCGCTTGTGGAGACGAAGCGAGTAGGCCTTGGAAAAATCGCACTCGGCGGGCGGGAGCGTCTTGTCGCGATTACTGCACCGAATGACCCGAAGTTGCGCGGAATGATGGCTTATACGTTGCGATTTTCTGCGGAATTGCGCAACGCGGCTGAATACTTTGAAGATGTCAAAGCGCATAAGATCGACCGCGACCAACTCTCCCTGGCCAGGGAACTCATCCAGAAGAAATCTACAAAGTTCGAGCCGGACAAGTTCACCGACAACTACGAGGCGGCGCTGCGTGAGCTGATTGATGCCAAGCTTAAACACGTGGCCCCGCCAAAGCAGCGTGACCGGGAACCGGGTGGAAAGGTCATCAATCTGATGGATGCGCTTCGGCGCAGCGTAGGCGAACAAACCAGGAGAAAGAAGCCTGTAGTTCGGGCAGACGGCAAGCCTGCGGGAGATCAAGCCGGCAAACAGGGATTGAGACTGATGCACTCCAGCTCGCGCGGCGCCAGCAAGCGCCGCAAATCGGCCTGACTTCGAGGCTCTTACTTCGAGATGCTGAGTTCGAGATCATGACCGACCGAGAGAAACGCGCCTCCAACCCTGCTCACCCAATCGCAAACCGGCACCTTGCAAAGTACCGGGCAAAGCGCGATTTCAAAGTGACCCCGGAGCCGAGCGGAGACACTAGGAAAAGCGGGCGCCAGCGCAAACAAAGCAAACTGGCCTTTGTGATCCAGAAACACGCTGCAAGCCGCCTGCACTACGACTTCCGACTGGAGTGGGATGGCGTTCTCAAGAGCTGGGCGGCCGCCAAGGGGCCGAGCTATTATCCCGGCGACAAGAGGCTGGCGATTCAGGTTGAGGATCATCCGCTCGAATACGGCGGCTTCGAGGGGATCATACCCAAGGGACAGTATGGCGGCGGCACCGTAATGTTGTGGGACCGCGGGACATGGGAGCCCCTTGGCGACGCCGCGGAGGGATTGCGCAAAGGCAGCCTTAAGTTTGTGCTCCATGGCGAAAAGCTGCATGGTCACTGGGCACTGGTTCGGATGGCAGGAAAGTTTGCGAACGAGTCGAAGCCCAGTTGGCTGCTGATTAAGGAGCACGATGGAGATGAACGGACCGCAAACGATATCGCCATCACTGAAGAGGCTCCGAACAGTGTTCTCAGTGGACGTAATATCGATGCCATCGCTAAAGCGCAGGATGCGGTCTGGAATTCGAGGGGCGACCCATCTGACGACCGCAACTCAGCGAAGCGCACAAAATCCACTCGAGTCATCAAACCAAAACCTTCTAAAGCCAGCTCCATTCCAAATCTGACCTCTCGACTGGCACATCTGCCCAGGGAAGCGCTGCCTACCTTCGTTTCGCCCCAACTGGCCTCGATGGCTAAATTCCCGCCGGATCACGAAGATTGGGTGCACGAGCTCAAGCTCGACGGTTACCGCATCCAGGCGCGGGTCCAATCGGGAAGGCGAACGCCGGTCCAGCTTCTCACACGCACGGCATTGGACTGGACGCATCGATTGCGATCAGTTGCAGAAGCTATAGGCGCTCTCGAGATCCCCAATGCTCTGTTTGACGGCGAGGTCGTGGTACTGGCCAGCGATGGCACGACGAGCTTCGCAGATCTACAGGCAGCATTTCAAGAGGGAGCCAGGTTTCCGCTCACATATTTCATCTTCGATCTGCTTCACCTCGACGGCCGTAATTTACGTAACCTTCCGTTACTGGAGAGGAAGAAGATTCTGAGCGAGGTGCTCTTTAATCTGCCCTCATCGGGATCGATCCGCATCTGCGAGCACATGGCGGGTGACGGGAGAACCGTATTTGACAACGCCTGCAGGCTTGGCGCCGAAGGCATCATCTCGAAGCTCGCGCAGAGCAAGTATGTCTCGGGCCGCAGCAATGGCTGGCTGAAACTCAAATGCTACCGCGAACAGGAGTTTGTGATCGGCGGATTCACCTTCCCATCCAATGGCATTCGCGGCGTAGGCGCCTTACTTCTTGGTTACTACAAAAAGGGAAGACTCCTTTACGCAGGCCGCACCGGGACTGGATTCACGCAGAAGACGCATCGCATGATGCGTGAACGGCTTGAATCCATCCGAAGTGAAACATCACCGTTCACGAATGTCCCTGTTGGAATGAGTCGTGGTGTGCATTGGGTCAAACCAAAACTTGTGGCACAGGTCGCTTTCGCCAATTGGACCACAGGCAATCTCGTGCGTCAGGCAGCGTTCAAGGGCCTGCGCGAAGACAAGCCTGCGAAATCGGCTGTGCGGGAAGAGGAGAAGCCGGTGTCTCAGAAGCAGGAGAAGGCAAAATCGAGAAGCAAGGCGGATCAACGTAATGTGGCCAATGGAACGCAAACATCCGTAAACGCGCACGCATCGGCCCCATTGCCAATTCGGCTGACGCACCCCGACAAGGTACTCGACAGCGACTCAGGCCTCACTAAGGACGGGCTCGCGCGCTACTATGCCGCCGTTGCCGCACACATGCTGCCACATATTGGGGGTCGCCCACTCACACTCGTTCGCTGCATGAATGGAAGCAGCAAGCCGTGCTTCTTCCAGAAACATGCGAACGAGACGTTGCCGCCTGACGTGGAGAGTGTCGACATCGTCGACAAGAAGTCAGGTAAGCCTGAACCCTATATCACGCTATCGACGCCCGAAGCGCTGGTTGAGCTTGCTCAACTGAGCGTGCTGGAGATCCATTCTTGGGGATCGAAGAACGACTCTCTCGAAAAGCCCGATCGAATTGTTATTGACCTCGATCCCGACGCGGCCATCGATTGGAAAACGCTTGGGTCTGCCGCAACCGAAGTCCGCAAACGGATGAAATCCGCGGGCCTTGAGTGTTTTCTCAAGACAACTGGCGGAAAAGGTCTGCATGTCGTGGCTCCGATTCGGCCGGAACATGATTGGGCCGTGGTGAAGGATTTCGCTCACCGCATGGCACTTGCAATGGAGAAGGACAATCCCTCGCTCTTTCTCACCCTGATGACGAAAGCCGCGCGCAAGGACAAGATCTACCTTGACTACTTACGTAACGAACGAGGAGCTACCTCAATTGCACCCTTTTCGCCGCGTGCGCGAGACGGCGCATCCGTCGCACTGCCGCTGAGTTGGTCCGAATTGAAGTTGCGGGAAATGCCGGTCTTCCGCGTCTCGGATTTCGGTGGATGGAAGAAACGGCTCCGTGACGATCCCTGGGACGGAATGTTGAAGAAGGCTCCCCGCTTAAAAGTCTAGTTTCTACAGCAAGTGGATTCGATCTCTCCACAAACTTGCCGGGTTGCTGGCCTTTTCCCAGGTAGCGTGTCTTCTCAAATGGAATGGCTGCGACCGGAAAGTCAATCGTCGCTCCGGAATCGACATCAAGCGTCATGTTGCTGAACAGTTCAATCGGTCCGGAGGTGTACTTGCCGGGAGGCACATAAACCGTTCCTCCTCCGGCGGCCTTCGCAGCCTGAATTGCGCATCCAAAGGCTCCTGTTGCAAGTGCTGAAGCATCGTTCTTCGCGCCATAATCGAGAAAATTGAAGACCTGCATCCCTGAAGGGGCAGTCTGAGCGCGGCACTGAGCGACGAATGCAAGGGCGAGAAGTAGGCCGCATCTTGCGAGCACGTCGATCAATCGCCTGGAGATTGAGGCCACCGCAAATCCCTTCACGAGTCGTCGACAGTGCCCGGAATAATAGAGAACCAACAAATCTCGATGAACTGGTCGGAGCCTCTCGCCGAGTGCTGGTTTATTTCGGCTCGATTGCGATGACCCATAAATCAGTCCGGTCCATATTATGGCCAATGTGGGTTGCGCCAAGCCTCCACACCACTTCACCAGTCTTTAACGTTGAGGGCTGCTTCTCACCGTTGGGCAGGATGTGCTCCAATTTAGCCCCGGCGAGACAGACGACTACGCGGTCATGATGGGTGTGCTGCGGTTCGAAGGTCTGGGCAGGAATCTTGATGTTGTATGCGCGGGCGAATTGATTCTCAAGGATTGGCTTGTAATTCGGGGATAGGCCTGTCATACCCCAGGTTTCATCTATACCTGCAGTCAGGAATTCGACGCGCACGAAGCTTAGCGCAGAAGGACCTTCGTTCCTGATTCCTTTCTCGCCGGCGGATTGAGGGAGAGTATCTCCTCGCTTGACCGACTCCTTGCGGGGCTTGCCGTTGGCTGGGATGATTACGGCCGTGTTCCCGGTAAGAAATACGAGCATGCCTGGCCGGCCGCCTGCAAATGATGCTGTTTCTCCCGATGCCAGGGTATCTTCGGTGACTAATACTTTTTCGTTTCGGATCTTTTCGACGCTGGTAGCGGAAACACACGCCGGCAGCGCGATCAGAGATAATGCAATCCACAGCAGCGAATTCCGACGAAACATGTCTTCTCCTCAGATCAGCTATCAATAATAGCGGAGAGGTGGCGAAAGGCAGAAAGCCAAAGATCACTAGGAATGCAATTGGAAGTTAAATCAGCCGAATGACTGGGAACCCGCGGTTCAGGTTCGATACACCTCTCCAGGCTACTTTTGCAAAAAATGCTTCCAGTAAATGGGCAATCAAAATGACGGAGTCCTTGTTGCCTGCATAAGCCTGAAGGTCCATATAGAATGGTGCTGCCCGTTTCAACATGGTGCTTCATGCTTCAAAATGGCGCTGTCTGCGCATTGGCGGCCGGCAGCAGTGAAGAACCCGATGATTCATTAATTGCGTAAAGGAGTTGTGTCATGCGTATTAATTCTTTCAGTGCATGGATCGTTGTGCTCCTGGCTGGCATGGTACCGGTCGCGTCCGCCCAGCCGGCCGCAACCCGGCCAGCGGCCAAGGCATCTCCGGAACACTCTGGGCAGAGTTGGTTCGACGCATCGCAGCCGTTGGACAGGCGTGTGGATGCACTGGTTTCGAGCATGACGCTCGAGGAGAAGGCCGAGCAGATGAATAATCATGCGCCGGCGATTCCCAGACTCGGTGTTCCCGAGTACGACTACTGGAGCGAAGGGCTGCACGGCATCGCCCGCTCGGGTTATGCCACTCTGTTTCCACAGGCCATCGGACTCGCAGCCACATGGGATTTGAATCTTCAGCACCAGGTCGCAACGGTGGTCTCCACTGAAGCGCGCGCCAAGTACAACCAGGCAATGCGCGACAATGTTCACCGCATTTTCTTCGGACTCACCATCTGGTCGCCGAACATCAACATCTTTCGCGATCCACGCTGGGGGCGTGGACAGGAGACTTATGGCGAAGATCCATATCTCACCAGCCGCATGGGTGTGGAATTCGTGAAGGGTCTGCAGGGCGACGATCCGAAGTACTTCCTCACCGTCGCTACGCCGAAGCACTTTGCAGTGCATAGCGGGCCGGAATCATTGCGCCACGAGTTCAATGTCGACGTCTCTCCTCGCGACTTGGAAGACACATACCTTCCGGCGTTTCGCGCGACGGCCACTGAGGCCCACGCGGATTCTGTGATGTGTGTCTATAACGCCATCGACGGCGAACCAGGCTGTGCCAATAAGATGCTGCTACAGAAGTACCTTCGTGGCTTTTGGAAATTCAACGGATTTGTGACCTCCGACTGCGGCGCAATCACGGATTTCTACTCGTCCCGCGGCCATCATTTCTCGCCGGATATGGCGCATGCCAGCGCAACTGCTGTGAAAACCGGCACAGATACGGCCTGCGGCAGAGACTATTCCGGGCTGGTTCAAGCTGTGCATGAGGGCCTCATCTCTGAGGCCGAGGTCGATACGTCGTTGCGGCGACTCTTCATCGCGCGCTTCCGTCTTGGAATGTTCGATCCGCCATCGCTAGTGAAATACGCGCAGCTACCTTTCTCGGTCGTCGATTCGCCGGAACACCGCGCGCTTGCACTTAAGACTGCGCATGAATCCATCGTGCTGCTCAAGAATGACGGCACTCTGCCGCTGAAACCGGGAATTCATCGCATCGCGGTAATCGGACCCAATGCGGCTTCGCTGCCTGCGATTGAAGGCAACTATTTCGCGATCCCCTCGCATCCCGATTTGCCTGTCGACGGAATAACGTCCGCACTGCGCGGCAAGGCTACAGTGATCTACCAGCAGGGTTCCGCATACGTTGAGGGCCTGCCGATCGTTGTACCGCGCACTGCATTTCACCCTGAGAAGGGCTCGAAGGCTGAAGGGTTGCAAGCAGAATATTTCGCCTCTTCGGCTTTTACGGGAACCCCCATATTGCGCCGGATCGACAAACAGATTGATTTCAACTGGGACTCGTCAAGCCCAGTGCCGCATGTCCCATTCATGGACTTCGGCGTTCGCTGGACTGGAATAATTTCTGTTCCCGCATCAGGTGCATACCACTTTGTAACACATATGTTTCGCACATCGGGTTGCGATGAGCATGAGCAGTTCGCGGTGTGGATTGATGGCAAACTTATTGCCACTAATTCCGCAACAGTGAACGGTAGGACCAGCTCAAGCTGCTCTTCAGGCTATGATTATTCTTTCCCAGACACCGCGGAACACAACATTCGAATCGAGTACGCGCATGCGGATAAATTCAATGCTGCGGGCATCATTTTCCAATGGGCCGCACCCGCTGATGCACAGCGGCAACAGGCCGTGAAAGCCGCCCAGGACTCTGACCTGGTGCTGGCATTTGTGGGGCTCTCGCCTGATCTCGAAGGCGAAGAGATGCCGGTGCATGTTAACGGATTCGACGGGGGTGACCGGACTTCTATTGAGTTGCCGAAAACACAGGAGCAACTGTTGGAAGCGCTGGGTGCGACCGGCAAGCCCGTGGTGGTGGTGCTGATGAGCGGCAGTGCCGTCGCGATGAGTTGGGCCAAAGACCATGCGGCGGCACTGCTTGAAGCATGGTATCCGGGCGAGGCCGGAGGCGAAGGCATCTCGGACATACTTACAGGGAAGACCAATCCATCGGCGCGGCTGCCGATTACCTTCTATGCGTCAGACAAACAGCTTCCACCGTTTAATGATTACCGTATGCAGGGGCGCACGTATCGCTACTTTCAGGGTGAGCCGCTCTACTCTTTCGGATACGGCCTGAGTTACACGAAGTTCAAATATTCAGGACTGAAACTTTCAACAACATCGCTTGCTGCGAGTAAGAATCTTTCGGCTGACGTGACGGTGACCAATACTGGAACCCTTGGCGGCGATGAAGTGGCAGAACTTTACCTTGTCCCGCCGCAGCAGGGCAGCAATCCGGTGCGGAGCCTCGAAGGTTTTCATCGCGTGCAACTGGCGCCGCATGCCAGTACAGTTGTGCACTTTGAGCTCAGCTCGCGCGATCTTAGTGGGGTAGACGAAGCAGGGCATCGTGCAGTCCGCGCCGGCGCCTATCAAATTTATGTTGGAGGCGCACAGCCCGAAGGGCGGGCTACGAACGGTGTGACTCAGGACTTCACGATCTCGGGTTCAGAAGTACTTCCGGAATAATCCCTGGAGCTCAAATGAAACGGCTTATTGTTATTGCCCTCATTCTTGGCGCCTTTGTCGCTCACGCTCAGAAATTCGTTTGCGGCAAGGCAGAGGCGCCGGCCGTGCAGCTTGCCTCGTCATCTATTTACTCTGCAATGTCGCCGGGCTTCGACTTGAATACAACTCCTCAGGCTGAAGGGGAGTCCTGCTCCAGCGACAAGCCTTTTTTCTTTTCCGTAGCTCTGCCGGAGGGAAGCTATCGGGTAAAGATTGTTCTTGGCGGCGAGCAGGCATCAACCACAACGGTCTGGGCGGAGGCGCGCCGGCTCATGCTAGAGAAGGTCTCTGTGAAGGCCAAGGGCTCGATCACGCAGACTTTCGATACGAATGTTCGAGTCCCGGAGATTGCAGGCGATGCAAACCATCGAGTGAAGTTGAAGCCGCGCGAAGTCGGCAACTTGGACTGGGACAACAAGCTGACTCTGGAATTCAACGGCGACCATCCGAGCTTCCAGTCGATTAGCATCGAGCCAGTCCACGAGACGACGATCTACCTGGCCGGTGACTCCACGGTTGTCGATCAGGATGTGGAGCCTTGGGCTGCGTGGGGGCAGATGCTTCCACGTTTCTTTCGCGCAGGCGTCGTTGTGGCTAATCACGCCGAATCGGGCGAGACTATTCGAAGCTTTGAAGGCGAGCAACGCTTCGCTAAGATCATGTCTCTCATGCAACGGGGCGATTACCTCTTCATGCAGTTCGCACATAACGATCAGAAGCCTGGCGCGGTCTCACTTGACGACTATAAGAAGCTGCTCACTGACTATATCGAGAAGGCTCGCTCAAAAGGTGCAACGCCAGTGTTGGTGAGCAGCATGCACCGGCGAACCTTTGACGCTGAGGGTAAGATCACCAACTCGCTCGCGGGTTATCCCGATGCGGTTCAAGAGATCGCCGCGGCTCAGCATGTGGCACTCATTGACTTGAATGCGATGAGCAAAACACTGTTTGAAGCGATGGGCCCGGAAGGCACATTGAAAGCATTCATGCACTACCCAGCCAATGCCTTTCCGAATCAGACTGAGGCGATCAACGACAATACCCACTTCAACAAGTACGGCGCCTACGAACTGGCGCGGTGCGTCGTCCAGGGAATCCGCGCGAATAAACTCCCCATTGCCAAGCTGCTGGACAAGGAGGTGCTTGACCTTAACCCGATGCAGCAAGATGCCGTGGATGCTTTCAGCTTGCCGGCGACGCCGATCCCCGTGAAAAAGATGTTTGTGGTGAATGAATACGGCGCAAAGGGTGACGGTACAACGCTTGACACGGTTGCAATTCAAAAGGCTATTGACAGGGCCGCTGCTGCTGCGGGGACAGTCACATTCGAACCCGGAACATATCTATCTGGCTCGCTGTTCCTGAAATCGGGCATGACGCTCCTGGTACCTGACGGCGCTACGATCGTGGGATCGGAAAAACTTGCGGACTACCCAATGCTGCCTACTCGCATCGCAGGTATCGAGATGACCTGGCCCGCGGCTCTCATCAATGTGCGCGATCAGCAGAACGTCACGATCACCGGGACGGGAACTATCGACGGCGATGGTCCAATCTGGTGGAAGACGTATTGGGATCTTCGCGCAACGTATGAGCCGAAGGGCCTGCGATGGGCCTCGGACTATGACGCGCGCAGACCGAGGTTGATCCTGGTTCAGAATTCGTCGGAGGTTCAGCTCGGTGGTGGAATTCTGCTCAAGCGCGCCGGATTCTGGACTGTGCAGATACTGTTCTCGCACGACGTTCACGTCGATGGTGTCACCATCCGCAATAACGAAGGCGGTAGGGGACCCAGCACCGACGGCATCGATATCGACTCATCGCGCAAGGTGCTGGTGGAGCACGCGGACATCGACGTCAACGATGATGCGTTGTGCCTCAAGTCTGGTCGTGACTCCGACGGGTTACGCGTCAACCGCCCCACGGAAGATATTGTGATCCGCGACTCTATGGTGCGGAGTGGCGCAGCGGCAATCACCATTGGCAGCGAGACATCGGGTGGCTTCCACAACATTGAGGCTTACAACATCACTGCGCTCACGGACGTGCCCTCAGGTGTGCTCTTCAAGTCGGCCCATACGCGCGGAGGGTTTGCGAAGGACATACGGATTCACGACCTCAAGTTGGACGGAGTGGCCATACCAATTCATATGACCATGAACTGGAATCCGAGCTACAGTTACGCCACATTGCCGGCCGGCATGAAGGACATTCCTTCCTACTGGATTACGCTTACGACCAGGGTCCCCGAGTTGCAAGGACTGCCTCACTTCAGCGACGTTCATATCTGGAATATCAAAGCGACCGGCGCCAAGTCGGCATTCAATGTCAGCGCCTATCCCAATGCTACTTTGGACAATTTCCGTTTCGATCATCTCGACATTGAGGCAGCAAATGCAGGCACGATCGCCAATTCCAAAAACTGGTCCATCACGGATAGCAACATCCGAACGGCTGATAGAAGCGAGCCGGTATTTACGGACTCAATCGTTGACGATCCGAAAGAGATTGCGTTTGGTGACCGTCCTCTGCCAGAGGCGCAATCGGCGGCGATTGCAAACCCGGCTCAGACAACGGACCCCGGTGCGGCAGCGCGGCCCGCGCTGCCATCTGCCAGAAATCCTGAACTGCCGACTCTCTACCTGGTAGGGGACTCGACTGTTCGCAATGGCCGAGGCGATGGCGCAAACGGGCAATGGGGCTGGGGCGAGCCATTAGTTGACTTCTTCGATGCATCGAAGATCAACGTCGTAAATCGCGCCATCGGCGGGCGCAGCAGTCGCACGTATATCACCGAGGGACGCTGGGATGAGTTGCTCGGAATGCTCAAGCCTGGCGATTTTGTCATCTTCCAATTTGGGCACAACGATTCCGGACCGCTCGACGATATGAGCCGCGCACGTGGAACGCTGCCGGGCGTGGGAGATGAGAATAGGGAGATTGACAACCCCATCACCAGGAAGCATGAGGTGGTGCACACATACGGCTGGTATATGCGGAAGTACGTCGCCGATACCCTGGCCAAGGGCGCGACTCCAATCGTATGCTCGCCCATTCCGCGCAAGATCTGGAAGGACGGAAAGGTCGTGCGCAACGCCGAGAATTATGGAGGTTGGGTGCGGCAGGTTGCGGACTCACAAAAGGTCGCGTTCGTCGATCTGGACGAGATTATCGCGCGCCACTACGATGCGCTTGGCGAGGCACAGGTGGAGCCGTTGTTTGCCGATCCGCATACGTACACTAGCCGCACAGGCGCGGAGTTGAATGCGGAGTGCGTGGTAGCTGGTCTCAGAGCGCTCGCCGGAAATCCGCTCGGTCCCTACCTCTCGGACAAGGGCAACGCGATAGCTCCAGATTCGGTACATTGAATTCGAAACTGATACTAGATTCGCCAACGCATTGTCAGTGGTTTTTCCTGCGCAATCATTCCCAAATGCGACGGTCCGCGCGACTAGCAATTCGCCGGCATCTCAACTTCAAATCAACCCGTTTTCCGGCGTGTATCCGCCGGTCGCCAGCGGACGCGTCATCATCAGCACGGTGGCAGCGTCTCGCCCGAGACTGTCGAGACCGTTACGAATGGCATCGGGGCCACCGAGTTTCATTCCAGCGCAGGGACGACGATTCCCAGCCCCGTCCGCTTTGGCAAAGGGGGAATTGCGATGGGTGGCATTACTGGGCACGAATTTGATAGATCCGCGGCAAGTGAAGAGAACGTTCGCGCACTCGTGCGGACGCTCGGGCGCATTACTGAGGAAAGGGTTTCAGCGAAGCGTGTTTTAGCAGCTGGTTAGCCGTGAGGTTCCCGGCGGTCAGGGCGAATTACGGTGCCACCCGCAGGTTGTCAAACTGGATCAGGTCCCACTCCGTTCCCAAGGCAATCATGCCATGCTTGTGCGCTTCATTCTCGACCGAGGCCAGTGATGCGCCGTCGAGCGATGCATCGATCTGCTTGCCGTGAAAGCTTAGGTCCAGATGATGCCATTGCTTGCGATCAATTTTGGCAGTACCCGACGCAAGAGTCACGACAGGTTTCTTATATTCCTCAGACAACAACTCCCATGCGCCATTCGGACTCAAGCGGAGTACATAACCGCTCGGCCAACGCGCGTGACCGTCCTTGAACACGTCCGATGAGTCGATGCGTCCCATCATGGTCGCAGGCGCTTCGGTGAGAAAGCGCACGTCGGCAGACACGGCATAATCTGTCCAGTCCGAATTGCCGGCCAGTGTGAACGGATCAGGAAGAGGGCCCCAGGGAATCGGGAGCTTCGTGATTACTTGCTCAAGACAACTTCCCGCGCGCCCAGTGCATGTGCGAACCTCGAAGGCACCGTCCTGGTCGGAAAGATACTTCGGTGTGTGCAGCAGTGGCGTTGTCTCGAAGTTATCTGCATAAGGGAGGGGAAATGGCGCAGCCGGCGGCGGCTGTACCATCCCTTTGCCCTGGCCAGTTGTGGTGGTCAGTGAGTAGAGCGAATCGGCATCGAAGGGGTACTCGAAAGTATTCTTCACCGGCTTAACGTCGTCTACATGCTCAAAGGTGCGGGAGTTGTTTGTCTCCCAGATGTGAACCGTAGTTGCGGCAAGATCGCCTGCGAGCTGGAACGAAACGGCCTGCTTGTGCAACGCGCCAATCGTTTCCAGAACGACGCTCCAGTTCCGCCTGTCGGTTGACCTGAGAGCTACATAACTTCCTTTTTCCGGCAGATTGCCTGATGCAGAGTCGAGGTACTGCCATCCGGGCTGAGCAAACTGCGTGGTGTGCGCGGTTGCCCAGATGGCCCCCTGCACATCGTAGTTTCCCGACCATGGAGTGTTGGCATACATCAGCCCGGAATTAGGAGCAGCCAAGTTGTCATAGTAGGAGGTAATAGGGCTCCAAATCTCTGTGGAGGTGAGTGAGCCTTCGAGATAGTTCTGGTTATAGAGATGGGCAAGAATTCTCCCGCCAACAGCCCAGTCGCGGCTGACAAACGGGCCACTGCCGCCGTTTGGCTGGTCTTCGCTTGACCACAGAGGTTTGCCTGTGTTTCGCGCGGCGTCGGTCGTGGTGATCTTTCCTTTCATTAGCGGATAGTGTCCGCCTATCACGGCAACATCATTCGCCAGTTCGGGGTCCTTCAGCATTTCGTCGGCAATCGACCATTGCCCGGCACCTTGACCCGGGTACTCATCGCAACATACGATCCTTGATGTTAGATGTTCTTCAACGAGCCGCCGGTGAAGATCCTTGACGTAGGCAACGTTATGAACTTTTTCATTCCACGGTCCAGCATAGGCTATATCAAGGTCGTAATCACGCTTGGCAGTCTTGATAAAGTCCGCCACGTATGTCACCATTTTCGCTGTGTAGAGTGTGGGCTTCGCTGTTGCATCCGAGGCGATCCAGCCCGGTGCGCCCCAGGGGAGAATCTCTAAAACGATTTTCGGATTTCGTTTGTGCGCCTCTGCCATAAGCCACCATTCGTAGCCGCGCGTGGAACTGTGATCCGCAGGCGTGCGCATGTGGCTCGGCTCGGAACCATCGGTCGAGTTGACATCTGCGCCGATCTCGACTTTCAGATGCTGCAGTGCCGCGCCATAGCCCGGCTTGAACAGATAGTCGAGAATCTGGCTGCGCTGCGGCTCGGGATAATCAATCAACAAGCGCGAGGAAGCTCCGGCGCTAGCCGCGCCGAGCCCGTCGAAGATGCGCCCCGTACCATGACCGTCGAGCACAATATGCGTCTGTTGGGCGAGCGCCATGCCGCCTGGAAGTGAAAGTATAGAGACCGCCAGAACAATCAGTCGAATCACCGATTGATAATTTATCCGAACTTCGGCGGGTATCTCGCGTTCTGAACGCATAACTCTCCTCTTGCTATTTGCTCGTTCGGATTTCCGCCTCGATCTCTTCGAGGGTTTTGCCGCGGGTCTCAGGAAGGCTGAAGTAAAGGAAGATGACACCTGCCAGGCAAATTGCCGCGTAAGTCCAGAATACGCCTGCCGCGCCTAGCGCCGCGTTCAGAGCCGGGAAGGTATACGTAAGCACAAAGCAGGCCGTCCAAAGAGCGGTGACTGCAATCGACATTGCGCTGCCGCGAACGCGATTGGGGAATATCTCCGCAATAACTACCCAAGTTACGGGAGCCAATGACATGGAATAACATGCGATGGCGGCAAGCACGAGCACCAGCATCGGCTTCCCTTGCAGATGCAGATGATAGAAAGTGCCGAGAACTGTGTAGATGAGTACCAACCCTAAAACTCCGCAGAGCAGAAGAAACCGCCTCCCGTAGCGATCAATGGCGCCGAGCGCTATCAATGTGAAAACCACATTCACAGCGCCCGTAATGACAATGTTAAAGAGAATGCCGGAGACCTGATAACCGGCAGCGGCAAAGATCTCCTGAGCGTAGTTGAAGATCACATTGATACCGCACCACTGCTGCAAAACGGCGAGCGTTACGCCCAGCAGAAGAACCTTCGCCATCCCCGTAGAGGAAAGCTCGTGCAATACTGAGCGCTGCGGCTCAGACCCGCCAGCGGCATGGAAGTCATCGATCACTTGCCGTGCATAAGCTGGGCCGCCCAGTCGCTCAAGTACGCGAAGCGCCTGCAGATTGCGGCCCTTTGCGGCGAGCCAGCGCGGGCTCTCAGGAACGAGAAAAGTGGCGACAAGAAAGAGCAGGGAGGGAATGGCGGTAACGGCGAACATCCAGCGCCATCCCGACTGGCCGTTCCACGATCGAAGGATCTGCTGCGCCGTGGCGCCCGCGGGTACAGGGCTCGCGATGAGCCAGTTCACCACCTGGGCAAACAGAATTCCAAACACGATGGCCAATTGGTTGAGAGAGACCAGCCTGCCGCGCAGATGAGCCGGAGAGATTTCCGCAATGTACATAGGCGAGATGCCGGAGGCGAGGCCAATGGCATAGCCACCCAACATTCTCCACATCACGAACGAGATGAACTGAGGCGCGAGGCCGGTTCCCAAGGACGACAACGCAAACACGAGTGCGGCCAGCGTGAGTAGCCGCTTTCTACCAAAGCGATTGCTGAGCCCACCAGATGACACTGAGCCGATCAGGCATCCGATCAGTGCACAACTCATAGCCCAACCCTGGAGTGCCGGCGAAGCTAGATGAAAGTAGAGTTCGTAGAAGGGCTTTGCACCGCCAATTACAACCCAGTCGTAGCCGAAGAGCAGTCCGCCCAGCGCGCCGGCCGCGGCGGCCATCCAGAGAAAGGCAGAATGGAAGGAGCCTTCTCGCTCTACAGTTCGGTTAGGCGTGGGAATCGGAGCGATCATAGCGCGGTGCGCCCTTCATCTGCGTCCAGCATTTGACGTCTCTGTATCTTGAGCCAGCGACGCATCTCCGCTGCGAAGAGATGATTGGGGTCTTCGGCAAGCACTTGTTCAAGCTGGCGCATGGCTGACTTAGCATCGCCAAGGCCATGACCGGCTAATGCACCCAACAGCGCCGCTTCCAAGCGATTCTTCTTGCTCAGGTCGTCGTCGAAGAGAAGCAGATTTGGCAGAGAGGTTGCGAAGTAATCGATCTTGGGTTCGGTTCTTGCAAGCTGGTCCGCGAACTCAGCGAGGCTTGTAAGGACGCTACGAGCCGTTGTGTCATCGCCTAGTTCACGCAACCCAAGAGCCTGAAAGTACGAGTGGATTCCGAGAGCCGGAAGCTGCGCCGCGGCCGCACTCCAATAGCGGCGGGCAAGATCACTCTCTCCGTGTTTCTGTGCTGCCAACCCAGAGAAGTAGTCCAGATCGCGCTCCAGGGTTAGCAAGTGTTTGCCTTCGCCCAAATTGTGCGGGTAATGACGCGCAGCTTCCAGGTACTCAAGCGCGACCGCAGAGTTCTCCTCGGCAATAGCTGTAATACCCAGAGCCCGATTTGCGTGAACGTATTGTGCAGAGACCAGCCCTTCGCCGCCTTCCCATGGACTGAAGCGTCGGGAGCTCAAGAGCTGCAATGCTGGCTTCCATTGCCGGCACTGGTTCAGAAGCGTGATGTATTCCACTGTCAGATCGTCCCTGCGGTCCACAAGACCTTTATGCTCTTCAAGCGAGCGCAGCCGCTGCTCGGGTGAAGCCAATCCAGCCCGTTTCTTCAGCTGATCCCACTCGTACAGCACACGCGCATCTTCAGGACTGGCGTCAAAAGCGCGCGCATACATGCGGCTGGCAGCTACAGGGTTATGCAGTATGTTGAATTCCGCGATGCCCAGATTCCTGAATGGAATCGAAAACCCTTCGTCGAGCTCGACAGATTGTCGCCAACAGCGAATTGCATCTTCGTAACGCCGCTTGTCGTAGTAGAGATTGCCGATGTAGTAGTGCGCTCGCGCGCTCGCAGGATTCCGTCGGATCGCGTCACCCAGCACGATCATCTCTTCGAGCCGGGCGGGGAAACAGTATCGCGGCGATGCAGCCTCTGCCTCGGCCGCGAAATGGTTGGCTTCTTGCTCGCGTCCAAGCGATGCAGCAAGCCACGAGAGCGTATACCAAAGCATCGGATGCTTCCATCGCATTTCCCGGCGGCAAGCCTGCATCAGGGCATGAGCATCGTCGCGAAGGCCGGACCATGCCATCTCAAAGACAACGTCCAGAAACGTGTGGATGTCGTCCTCCATCGCTGCAACAAATGGGCGTAGGTCATGCTCCTCACGGCTTAGCAGGAAGCGTTCCGCCATCATGCGGAAACAGAGCCTGTCTAGCGCCAGAGTTTCTGCGATCACTACCCTCGCATCGTCTGCGCGGCCCTTGCGGCGCAGCAATGATGCCTTCAGCGAGCGCGCGTTTAGACTTGCGGAGTTGGTTGACAAACTTCGTTCTACTTGCTCCAGCGCCAGGCTCACGTTGCCGCGTTCCGCACTTATCGACGCGAGCGCATAATATCCGGCACTCTGCCAGGCGTAGTTCCACACCGACTTGTGGAAGGCGTCATAGGCCTCGGAGTCCTTGCCCTGATACACGTCCGCCAGGCCGAGGTTATAAAACGGCTCTCCATCATAGGGGTTTGGATTCCTGATGGTGAGGCGGCGAACGGCCCGCGTAAGGTACTCTTCGGCCTCGGCAAACTGACCCTTGCGAAAATACGTGAGGCCCATTGCATTGTTCAGCCGGGAATCGTCAGGATCGCGTCTCAGGCCCTCCTGCCAGTAGGCCTCCGCAGAGCGCGTGGCATGACGATACTGCTCCAGATGCAGCCCGGTCAGGTAGAGTTCGTCCGTGCTCTTAATCTCTTCGGGTGGCAAGGGTTCAGTGGCAGAGCTCGGTAGGTTGCGGTCAGCCGGCATTTCTGGATGATAGGCAATGAGCTCTTTACCATCACCGTCAAGCACGCATAGTCGGTAATGCTCTGGATCGGTTTCTTGCGCTTCAATCGTACGAATGAATGGCTCACCCGGTGTAAGTTCGAGCTGCTCGTCCAACACCGCAACCCCATTGCGGGTGATCGTGACGCGCACTTTGCGACGCACGGTGACGCAGACTCCAACGAGCGCACTGCCCTCATCGAATTCCAGATTTACTGCTGCTTCGGCGTTGGCATTCTTCGCAGGCCCGATTTTCTGGATTGGGTACCAGTACTGGCTGAAGGTCTTGGTCTCGTATGGCTGCAACCAGGAGAAATCCGGTTGGTTGTCAGTGTAGGCGCCAGCCATGAGCTCGACATAAGGCCCGCCGTCATCGGTCAGATTCCGGTCCCACGCGTAACCGAATTCCGCATTTCCCCACGTCCATAGTTTCTTGCCGGGAACCACATGATGATTCGAGGTGTGGACAAGGCCCGCCTGACGGGCGTGGTCGTATCCGCCGCAGAAGTCGTACTTTGACTCCGTAACCATGTAGGACGTCGGAACCAGAATGTTTTTGTACCAGGAGATATCGGTGCCGGGACTATAATCCACGCCGTAGTAGTTTCCGCGCGCCAATGGAAATGAAGAGATTGCTCGCTTCGCATGATCGGCAACGAAGGTGACATCCAGCGGAAAGAATGCCTGGTACTGATCATGAACACGTACGGCGACATTGGCCCACCAAAGAAAAGTTTGGGGCAGGGGAGTGCGGTTATAGAGCCTCACTTTAGCCTCGACCAGTGACTTTCCCGGAGCTAAATGGAGGCCCACCATACCCTTCATCCGCAGCATCGGATCGTGCTCGCTCAGCCACACCGTACGGCTGCCGTCTGCGTGCTCTTCGATGGCTGTGTGGACCGGCATGTACGTGGACGGCCGGTGATGCTGAGGCCAGTTGAACTCAACGCCTCCCGAGATCCACGGCCCTAAAAGTCCCACGAGGGCCGGCTTAATTACATTCTGACGGTAAAAGAAGTCGAAACCATTGGTCTTGTCGAGCCCTGCGTAAATTCGCCCGCCAATCTCCGGAAGAATCAAGAGTTGAATGAATTCGTTTTCGAGGAAGATGGCCTTATAGTTTGCATCTATTTTTTCAAGAGCTACACGGTCAGTAAATGGATTGGGATAGACTTTGCCGCTGCTTCCCTGGTAAACCCGCTTCTCAAGAAACATGGGATTGGGGTCAGCCTCCTGGACAGGATAGGTTGGAATGGTTAACTGTTCCTGCCAGCAGCGGACTTCATTGGATGCAAGGGATTCATTCACGCAATCAAGACCTCTTGGTTGATGGGATCAGTTCTCAGTTTTCGAGCGCGGCTTTTGTTATCAGTTGGCTCATCGAGCAGTTGGGGGCCGTTCCGCGTTCATCATTTCGCGCATGTGCTTCTCCGCATCCGCGCTCCAGTACTTGCAGTCAAGGCGGATGAAAACTGAACTGTAAGGAATTGTCATATTGGTCTTGAGCACGAGCACATGAAACTGGCTGCCGGTCTCGCCGATAGTGGCGATGATCTTCTCGTGAAGCACTGATTCGACTGCATACCCGTGAAGTACATCTGCGATCTGCTTCCGGTAGGCAGAGGCGCCAGATGCGTCCTGGTCAGGGACGAAGGGGAGTTCCGCATCCATATAGATATCGGGCCGCACATGAATGGAGTTGTTTATCGTGTTTAGTACCAATTGAACGACATCGATCTGGCCGGCATTGGTCTCGATGGTTTCAACCCCTGGAGAACTTTGGAGCGGATAGGCCGAATCTACAATGAGAATCCAGTTGCGGTGGCCGAGCAACGGCATGGTTGCGGCTACCTTCGCTTTCCAGTCGGTTGTCGCAGGCGCGGGTGCAGCGTAAACGGCGGCGGCTGCGATCAGCAGGCCGAGTGCGGCGATAATTCTACGCATGAGTCGATCAACCTCCGAGAAGATCGGGAGAAGTATACCGCTCTCGTGAGGCATGGCGCATGGTGTGACGCACGGCAGGGAGCGGATTCGACTCTGCAAAGTTCCGGTTAGATCAGCCCATCAGCCGCGACATCCACGCGGCCAGAGCCTGTTGATCGGAATCGCCAGCAGCCTGGGAAGCCTGCACACTTCGGCGATCGGTTTCAGGGCGATTCTGGCTGAGCTTGAACTTGCCCTCAATGCGGGCAATTGGAATGCGAAAGCCGATGATGCCAGCCAGCATAGAACGTCGGAATCCTTCCGGCATCGCCATCCACTTCTCGGCATAAGCCGGTTCATTTGCGTTGATCAGGCCGGTCAGCAAGACGTCCTTGCCCGGTTCATCCTCGACCAGAGAAAGCGTTCCATAGGCGTGGACCGCGATGTAATTCCAAGTTGGAACTGACTGTGGCTCAGCGTAAAGCGCCGGCGAAACGTAGGCGTGCGGACCGCTGAAGACCACAAGCGTTGTTTGTCCAGCGAGGGACTTCCAGTGCGGATTGGCGCGCGCGAAATGGCCTTCGAGTAGGCCGTGCTCACCCTCATCTTTCACGACCAGAGGCAGATGCGTGGCAACCGGCGAAGCGTCTGACGCGGGGTCCGTTTGGGGCCCGATGAGGATGGCAAAAGAATAAGCCCGCATCGCCTCAATGAGGAGCGAGCGTTCCGAGACCTGGTTGAATTTTGGCGTGTACATTCAGTCCCTTACTGGATGCGTTCGAAGCGAAAGCCGGCCTCGCGAAGGGCATGGCTGATGGCGGTAATGTGGGTGGCGCCGCGAGTTTCGATGGTTACGTCGATCACCGTTTCGCCCAGGCTCACACCGTAGTATGCGCGGTTGTGGAGGGTCTCGACAATGTTGGCGCGTTGGTGGGCCAGTATCTTCGTCAATTGATGCAGCGCGCCAGGCCGATCCTGAAGATAGACGCGGATGCGCAGCAGGCGCCCATCTTTTACCAGGCCTCGCTCGATGATCTTGGCCAGCAGGGTAACGTCGATGTTGCCGCCGCAGACCATCACTACGGTGCGGCGATGGCGGAGGTTGGTCTTCGATTGCACGACAGCCGCAAGCGCGGCTGCGCCGGCACCCTCGGCCAGCGTTTTCTCCTGCTCCAGCAGCATCAAAATTGCACTGGCTACCTCTTCGTCGTCCACCGTGACAATCTCGTCCACGTAACGGGTGACTAACGGCAGAGTAAGGTCGCCGGCACGGCGGACGGCGATGCCATCGGCGATCGTGGCTTCAGGGGCGATAGTGACCGGAGCGCCGGCCTCGCGCGCGCGCAGCATTGATGGCAGCTTTTCTGGCTCTACGCCGACGACGCGAATCCTGGGGTTGGTCTCCTTGAGTGCGCAAGCGATGCCGCCAATCAGGCCGCCGCCGCCGATAGGCACCACAACCGCTTCTATGTCCGGTACTTGTTCGAGCAGTTCAAGGCCGATGGTGCCCTGGCCGGAGATGACCTCGGGATCGTCGAAGGGATGAATAAAAGTGCGGCCTTCCTCCACACAGCGCCGCATTGCCTCGTCGCAGGCTTCGTCGTAGCTAGCGCCGTGCAGGATCACCTCGGCGCCATACGAGCGGGTGGCGGCCACCTTTACCAGCGGCGTGGCCAGCGGCATCACGATCTGGGCGCGAATGCCATGCGCAGTAGCGTGGAAAGCGACTCCCTGGGCGTGGTTGCCGGCACTGGCCGCGATCACGCCCCGTTTGCGTTCCGTCTCGCTCAGGGTGAGCAGTTTATTCAGCGCGCCGCGCTCCTTGAACGAGCCAGTGCGTTGCAAGTTTTCGAGCTTCAGATGCAAGGGCAGGCCGGCCAACTCGGAGAGATGATGCGACAGGTGACAAGGGGAAACATGGATTGCCTCGCCAATGCGCGCGCGAGCTGTTTGGATCCTGGCTAGACTTACCGATTCCAATGCGTTCTCTCCTTGAGCTTTTGTTTCTGAAAAAGGTGACTGCTTACTGACCGAGTTGGAAGGGGAGCACTACCCGGCCGGAAATGAAAAACCACCAGCCGCGATTGCGGGTGGTGGCCTGGGTATCTCTTAATTACAGAATTTCTTCGTCAGGCCACTTTTCCCGCGCGCGAATTGGAGCCGTTAATTCGCATTGCTGAGATGGGAAAAGCGCCTTCCGGGACCGTGCGAGGGCTCGTGTTGAGGTTGCACAGATGCATTTCGCTAATGAAAGTAGACCAGAGGCGCGGGATTCGAGTCAAGGTGGCAGGGAATTGCTTCCGCAGTTGCCTTCCCGCACTCTTTGGAAGTGTTGTTATGCGGCCTTCGTCTGCGCGAGCCGCCTGACGGTCAGCACAGTGATGTCGTCTTCCTGGCCGAAGTCTTTGGCTGCTTCAGCGACGTAGAAGGCGGACTGATTGCTCAAATTGTGGACGCGGTCAAAGCCAAAAATCTCGCCGGAAGAGCGCCGTGCTTCAACGACCCCATCGGACATCAGAAGAATTCGGTCTCCGGGGTGCAGGTAAAGTCGCACCTCTTCATATTGCATTTCAGGCAGGACACCCAAAGGCAGCGCGCCCGGCAGCGCGATTTCCTGGCTGTTCAAGTAAGGGGGCAGGTGTCCAGCGTTGGCAATCGCCAGTTCGCCATTGGCGCCAAACCAGGCCGCCTGGCACGTGGTAAAGCTTTCGCTGCCCGTGAGCACACGATTCAGCGACTCCAAAATCTTTGCCGGGCTTCTCTCCGGGGTTCGGCGCAGCGCCCCCATCAGCATGGACACGTTCATGGCGGCTTTAAGTCCCTTGCCGGCTACGTCGCCGATCACCACCAGCAGCCCGTCGTCGCCGGTGGATTGTACGTGGAAGAAATCCCCGCCCACCTCGTTTGCGGGGCTGTAGATCGAGTCCACTTCAAATCCGGGAGTCGCCAGTTTTTCAAGTGGAATCATCAGTTCCTGCACACTGCGAGCCGCTGCCAACTCGCTTGACGCTCTTTCCTGGTCGCGGTGAATACGCAGGAAGCGGACAAAGATAATCAGCACGATCACCAGGATGCCCGTGAAGTCGGCGATGGACGCGAAGTGAATGGGAATGGGGCCGGCCTGAAGCGTCAGCGGCGAATTGTAGGCGCGCCCGCTCCAATCGCTCATGCCGGCTGAAAACACGGGCTCGATAATTCCCAACCCGGTTAGCACTAGCGGAATCAGTAGCAAACCTGCCTCAAAATTGCGGCGCAGCGTGGCCACTATCAGGGTGATGAAGATGAAGATCAGCCATCCCAGAATCCAGAAGAAACTCCACACGAGTACGAGGGCCAGCACCACCCCGATGGCCTGGCTGTGACCAACCAGGAGCAAAGTAGGGCCCACTCCGGCCAGGATCGGCGCTGTCCAGCGCAAGATCTTGATATGCCATCGGACGTACCACTTCTTGGGGCGCAGCGCGAGGAACGCAATCAGGAACTCAAAGTAGACATACGCCGAGATCAGTACCAGCTGAAGAACCACAGCCGCGTACCAAAGGCTGTCAAGACGGGCCGAGCTACCTGCCAGCTCGACAAACCCGATGGGCGCCTGAAGCAACTCATGCAAAGCCAGCCATAGGTATTCGATATGCCCTTTCTGCGCGAAAAAGAGTGCCAGCAGAAAAAGCGCGAGCACCACCAACAGAATTGAATCCACCAGCCGCGGGAGGCGTTCAAAGAGGCTGTGGGCCGACCAGAGGTCCAGCGATCGGTTCAGGTCATCGCGGTTGCCCAGGTGCAGGCTGCGATTCGCAAAAAAGCTGGTATAGGCGGTATATCCGAAGGGAATGTAAAGGGTGCGCATTACCAGCGTCAGGGAGGTTTCAGAGGGCGCGACGTTCAGGTCGTAGATGCGAGAAATCTGTTGATAGTGCTGAGGGGCGTCTCCGTGCGGTCCCTCAGGGTTTACTGGTTTTCCGTTCGCGAACACGTCTACCCCCGGCCCGGTCGAGCCAATGCCCAGGGAAGTATTTTGCGATATGGGCAGCTCGATCAGCAGAGAGAGCGGCCCGTGATTGGGCGCCAGCCTGATATGAAGACGGAACCATGCGTAGCGCCGTTGGCTACTTGCCGAATTTTCATCCTTCTTATTCTGGCCAGATCCGCCTGCGGTTTGGTCCTCGTCGGGAACATCCTCCATGGAGCTTTGAGCGTCCCGGGTTGCCCATGCAGAGTCGTCGAATCCCGGCGCAGCCGCGGACTGGTTGGCAGTGATTCCCACGCGCCAGCCCTTGTCGAGCAATAGCGGTGATCCCAGGCTGGTGGCGTCGAAGATCGCTGGCGGGGTGCTTGGACCGTTTACCGGGTCCGGTCCGGAATGGCGATGAGGTCCCAGCAGCACATCCGGCAGGGAACCGGGATGCGGATGTGCCGCCTGGGCAAGCAGTTGCATCGTCCCACAGACGGCGGCCAAAGCCACGTTCAAGATCGTCCGGTGCAAAAATCCTCCCCCGCTGCCGCGTGCTCTCCACTGTAATTCACACAGACAGATGCGCCAAGAAGCTCGTATAAAACCGAGCCGGAGACCTGGATTATCCCCCGCCGGTCGAATTATTCTTCCCTGTTGTTACCAAAGCAGCAGATACTAACGTCTAAACATTGCGGAACTACGGAACCAAGATCACAAAGGCGAACGCGCTGGAGGTCAGGTCATGAAGCCAGAGTTTATCGGCTTGCGTACAGTGGTGCTGGCAGGATTGGTGCTGGCACTGGCTACCGCGTTGGGAGCACAATCCACGAGCACAAGCAGCGCTCCTGCCAGCGCGCCCACGGCCCAGCCGGCGCCCGGCACAACCCCCGTCGGGGGCGACATCCCAGCCACCCCCTCGGCAACCCAGCCGGCCGGCAAGACGCCTGCCGGGGACAAAACCCCTGATACGACAAAGGCGCCGGCGCCCGGAACCACTCCCGTAGGCGGGGATATGCCAGGAAAGAGTGTCGATCCCGAGAAAGTGGTCGCGGTAGGCAGTGAAATGACCAAGGTCAAGCCGGGCAGCGTGGAGGACGTCAACGCGGTCGGCAATCGCGACATCGGTGCCCGTGGCCTAGGAAACTGGTATTCCACCGATACCGAGATCAAGATGGGCAAGGGCTACGCCGACGAAATCGAGAAGAGCTCCAAGTTCATCAACGATTCGGTTATCACCGAGTACGTAAATCGCATCGGCCAGAACATCGTCAAGAACTCCGATTGCAAGGTGCCGTTTACGATCAAGGTGATTGATTCGGACGAAATCAACGCCTTTGCCCTACCGGGTGGCTTCTTCTACGTGAATTCGGGGTTGATCTTGAACGCCGACGAAGAGGCTGAATTGGCCGGAGTCATGGCTCATGAGACAGCCCACGTTTGCGCTCATCATGCAGTCCGTGAAATGACGCGACTGAACTACGCGCAGCTGGGAACCATTCCACTGATTTTCATCGGCGGCTGGACCGGTTACGGAATTTATGAAGCGGCCTCGATTGCAATCCCTATCACCTTCATGAAGTTTTCTCGCGAGTTTGAGGGCCAGGCTGACTACCTGGGCGTGCAGTACATGTACCGCGCCGGCTACGACCCGCAGGCATTTATCACCTTCTTTGAGAAGATCCAAGCACTTGAGAAGCGCAAGCCCGGTGCCGTGGCCAAGGTTTTTGCAGACCATCCGCAAACCCCGGACCGTATCCTGCACTCGCAGGAGGAGATCGCTCGCATTCTGCCGGCGAAAGACGAGTACATGGTCACCACGTCGGAGTTCGACGACGTCAAGGCTCGTTTGGCGCGAATCGAAAACAAGCGGCGCCTTACCGATACCAAGGGAGTCACGAGGCCGTCCTTGCGCAGGGCGAGCACAGGAACCGATACTTCAGGCAGCCAAACGACCCAGACCGACGACAGCAATTCGACTAGCGATGACAAGCCGACGCTACATCGGCGCGACGACCAGAACTAAGGCTTGATCTCTTCAACAAGCAGGTTGCGGTCAGGCGCGAATTGCCGTCAAAACTTAGAACCTTGCCAGCACTGAGGAGATTGCGTTCTCGGCTTGTGTTTTATACGTAGACTCGCTTTACATTGGTCCAGGGGAAGCACTTAGCCGGAACCAACCATCCGTGAATCCAGCGCATTCCTCTTGAGTGCGCTTTAAGGGCACTCAAGGGACTCGCTCGGGTCATGAAAAGAATCGCCATTTTCGCAGCTGTGTTTGTGTTCATTCTGCTGCTGACGAAAATTGCCAATCAGATGCCTCCGGAGCCGCCTTCCGGGACTGCGTTCTCTCTCAAGGCGCAGCAGGTCGTCGAGTGTACTCCCGAAGAGATCACTCTGGTGGATAACCATCAGACCCAAACTCATCTTGAGAAGGACACTTCGTGGCCGGATTGCGCCATTTTTCATAAGGATGAGGTACTGGATTTCTACCTGTCGCGCGGCGAGAAGACCAGGTTTCTGAGCGACGAGAAAACCACATGGTGGCGCAAGGGAATGTAGGGTGGCAAATCAAGTCGGAGGCTGCTCGGCGAGGTCTCCATTTCGTTCGTAGAACAATCCAGCCCGAATTTTCGTTATTTTCGCACCATGCGTCCTAATGACCCAATCGCTTGGGTCTACGCATAGTACAGCCCCAACCGGCTGGGTTTACCCGTGGGGTACCGTGCTCTGCCGTCCCGGAAAGGGAGACGAAAAGAGGATCAACTTCCTGTAAATGCCTGAAAACCCTTGAAATTATGGGGGAATCCGAGTTATATACAACACTACCGGCAGATTTTCCGGAATCCACCCTGAGTCGTTCGCCCTTCAGGAGGCAATCATGCGCAATGCCGCGGTCCGCTCGAATCTGCTTGTCCCTGAAGTGCGCGAAGTGATGGACATACGTCAGGCTTCAGACTATCTCGGCATCTCGCCGGACACGCTCTACAAATATGCCTCGGACGGCTTTGTGCCTGCGTTCAAGCTGGGAAACCGGTGGCGCTTC
>CZKZ01000761.1_pt3 | contig 29928 bp, 23 predicted proteins | sample 1122171 | NCBI WGS metagenome assembly CZKZ01 (sample SAMEA3539301, study PRJEB10725) | soil metagenome | biome: tundra; feature: field; material: soil | place: USA | collected 2010-05 | depth 0.15 m
GGCGGAGGCGCCGCTGGTTTCGGTGTATGACTACGAGGCCGCGGCGAAGAAGAAACTGTCTTTTGGTGGGTGGGAGTACTACGACGAAGGCACCGCGGACGCGATCACGATGAAGCGGAATCGCTCGGCGCTGGATGAGCTGCAACTGAAACCACGGGCGATGATGGATGTGACGAAGATCGACCTGAGCTGCTCGCTGCTGGGGTTCAAGATGGCGCATCCGATTCTGCTGGCGCCGGCTGCGTCGCACCAGTTGGCGCACCCTGAGGGCGAAGTGGCCACGGCACGGGGAGCGGCGGAGGCCGGGGCGATCATGATGCTGAGCACGAATTCGAACCGCAGCATCGAAGATGTCTACAAGGCGGCGTCCTCACCTGTATGGTTTCAGCTTTATGTGGACGACGATCGAGGGTTAACGCGCTCCTTGATTGAGAGGGCGGAGGCCGCGGGCAACAAGATGCTGGTCCTCACGACCGATAATCCGTTGCCGTATGCGCGGAACCGGGAGGAGCGTGCGAGTGCTCGGACGCCGAAGCTTCCTTTTCCAAACCTGGACACGGTAGCGGGGCCAGGGGCGCGCGGGCGCTCGCGCAAACATTTCAACTGGAGCGATCTTGAGTGGATTCAATCGTTCGCAAAGACGCCGATTATTTTGAAGGGAATCATGGACCCGGCCGATGCGGAACAGGCTGTGCATCGGGGAGTAGCAGCGATCGTGGTTTCGAATCATGGCGGGCGGATTCTGGATACGGTGCCGGCGTCGATTGAGGTTCTGCCCGCGGTGGTGGACAGGGTGGCGGGGCGCGTGCCGGTGCTTTTTGATAGTGGGATTCGGAGGGGAACGGATGTGCTGAAGGGGCTGGCGTATGGGGCTGCGGCGGTGCTGATCGGGCGGCCTTATTTGTACGGTCTGAGCGTGGCGGGGGCGGATGGGGTGCGGGATGTTGTAAAGATTCTGCGGACGGAGTTGGAAGCGGCGATGGCTCTGACGGGGCGCACGAAGCTGGCTGACATCGATCGCTCGGTGTTCTGGAAGTCGCGCGACTATAGCTCGTGATATTCGCGGGCCAAGAAATGCTTTGCGGACCCAAGGCCGCTTACTGCTTTGCTGCCTTAACCGCCTCCGTGAGTGCGGGGACCACTTCCATGAGGTCGCCTACGATGCCGTAGTCAGCTACCTCGAAGATGGGGGCGTCGGGGTCTTTGTTGATGGCGACGATGCATTGCGAGCCCTTCATGCCGACCAGGTGCTGAATGGCTCCGGAGATGCCGGCGGCGAGGTAGAGCTTGGGCGCGACGGTCTGGCCAGAACTGCCGACCTGGCGCTCCATGGGTAGCCAGCCCGCATCGCAGATGGGGCGCGAAGCAGCCAGTTCAGCGCCGAGGGCGGTGGCCAGCTCCTGAACGAGTGGAATATTTTCCTGTGCCTTGATGCCCCGGCCCACGCTCACAATCATTTGTGCTGAGCCGAGATCGACGGCCTGAGCCGCGGCGCGGAAGGGCTCGCCGGGACGGGTGCGGATTTGCGCGGGCTCGATTGTGGGCGTGAAGTTGGCGATTGTTGCAGTGCCCGCGGCGGACGTATCGGCGGGAAAAGCGCCGGCCTGCACCGAGACAAAGCAGGGGCCGGAGTCAGAGTGACGATAGCTGCCGTTCAGGCGGCCCTGCATCAGTTGGCGCGTGAAGATCGGGCCATCGGCGATGGCTACTACGTCACTGATGAGCACCTGGCCAAAGCGGGCGGCGAGTGCCGGAGCGTAGTCGCGTACCTGGTAGGTATGCGGGAGTACCACTTGCGTGGGGCTCTCGTTTTGGATGAGTTGTTGCAGGGCCAGACAGAAGCCGTCGGCTGTGTATTGGGCCAGGAGAGGGTGCTCAACGCGGAGCACTTTGCCGGGCGACTTGGCAGCGATTTCGTTGGCGGGGCCCTCAGTTTGCGCACCAAGAACGACTGCGGTTACTGTAGCCGGGTCACCAAGGCTCTGCGCGGCCGCGAGCGCTTCCCAATTGATGCGAGCGATACGGCCAGCGCGTTGTTCAATAACTACCAGGATTCCGCTCATAGGACACGCACCTCGAATTTCAGCTTTTCTACCAGCGCCGCCGTGGCTTCTTTCGCCGTGCCGGTGAGCATCTGCGTGGATTTCTGTTTCTTGGGTAAGGCAATCTGCTCCAGCACTACGACCGGAGCGAGGCTGGCGCCGAGGTCCGCTGCCGCGAGCTGCTGCATTTCCTTGGTCTTGGCGCGCTTGATGCCCATCAGCGTGGCGTAGCGCAGTTTGTTGCCGCCCGACTGCATGGTGAGGACCGCGGGTGTGGGAAGCTGGATGGGCTGGAACCAGCCTTCCTCAAGCTCACGCTTTACTTCAAGGCCCGTTTCGGTTTTCTCCACGTGCAGGATCAGCGTGGCATGCGGCAGACCGAGCAGTTCGGCGACGATGACGCCGGTCTGGCCCAGGCCGAGATCTTCTGACTGCAAGCCGAAGAGGATGAGGTCCGGATTTTCCGGTTTCGCGGCGGCGGCCAAAAGGCGGGCAACGCCGAGTGCATCGCGAGAGCCGAGGTCGTTGCAAAGGATGTGAATGGCGCGATCGGCGCCCTTGGCGAGGGCTTCGCGGATGGTGGTTCCCACGCGCTCCGGACCCGCGCTGAGGACGATGACTTCGCCGCCATGCTTCTCCTTGAGTTGCAGAGCTTCTTCCAGGGCGTAGGCGTCGGGTTCGTTCAGCGCGTACTGCAGATCGGATTCTAGGATCCACTTGCCGGCCGCATCGATGCGAACCTGGGTATCGCGGTCGGGAACTTGTTTGATGGCTACGATGATTTTCATAGTTATGTGCTCCAGTCCATCTTAGCTGGCGTCACGTTCAGGCAGTCCGCGGGCAGCTAGTTGCGCGATGTCGAGCAACTGCGGTGCGGCTTCACCGTTAGTGGCCAAAGCGTCGCGGAGCATCGTGTTGCAGAAAGGGCACGCGGTGGCGATGGTTTTTGCGCCGGTCGCGACAAGTTCCGCGGCGCGTACGTGGCTCACACGCTCGCCAGTCTCTTCGCCGAGGAAGGAGAGGCCACCGCCGGCTCCGCAACAAAAGCTGCGCTCGTGGTTGCGCGGGGCTTCGACTACGGTTCCGGCCAAAGCTGCAACGGCGCGCGGCTCGTCGTAGACGTTGCGATAGCGGCCCAGGTAGCAGGGATCGTGGAATACGATTTCTTCTTTCCCTGATTTTTGCTGTGATGAATTTGCCTCAGGGGCTAAAGCCTCGCCAGAAGTGGGCTGGTCTGGATGTACGGGCTGAAGCCCGTACCCTTCAGTTGGCTGTGGGGTCAGCTTTTCGGCGAAGCGGGCAATGAACTCGCTGTGGTGCTCGACTTCAGGCGGCGTGCCGTACTCTTTCCAGTCTTCCTGGATGGTGCGGACACAGTGCGGGCAGATGGTGACGATCTTCTTGACTTTGTTTTGCGCCAGGGCTTCGAGATTGGCTTCGGCGAGTTGCTGAAAGAGCAGGTCGTTGCCTAGGCGGCGGACGGGATCGCCGGTGCACTTTTCCTTGCGAAGCACGCCGTAGCTGGTGCCGAGAAAGTTCATGATGCGTGCAAAGTCGGCGACAATCTCGCGGCCCTTGGGGTCGTATCCGCCCATGCAGCCAAGCCACAGACAATACTCCTGCGTTCCGTCGAAGAGCGGAAGCTTTTGCTTCTCGATGAACTTTTCGCGTTCGGCGGGGTTGATGCCCAGCGCGTTGCTGCCGCGTTCGAGCGCGAGAAAAAGCTTGGAGCCATGATCGTCTTCCCATGCGCCGGTGTTGACCGCGCCGCGGCGCAAGCCGATGAGGATGGGCACGTGCTCGATGCCTACCGGACACTGAAACTCGCAGGCGCCGCAGGTGGTGCACTGGAAGACGGCATTCTGCGAGTTGTACTTGCCGAGCAGTGGTTGATCGGAAGTCGGCCCGAGGTCGTTGAGATAGGCGCGCAGTCCGAGAACAATTTCCTTGGGGTTAAGCAGCTTGCCGGTGTTGGCGGCGGGGCAATGCTCGGTGCAACGGCCGCATTCCACGCAGGAGTAGGCTTGCAGGCTGACCAATTGCGTGAGGTCAGTGCCGGCGACAAGGCCGAAGTCTTCATCACCGCTGAGCGGAGGAATCTGGCTGAAGCTGCCGCGGGATAGAAAGACGGTGACCGGGCTCAGCAGCAGGTGAAGGTGCTTGGTGTGGGGAATGACGGGCAGAAAGGTGAGCAGTGCCAGGGTATGCAGCCACCACAGAATCTTGATTGAAGCGCCCGTGTCGGCGACGAAGAAGGAGGCCAGGTAGGTGGCCATCAGGACGAAGATCAGCAGGGCAATGAAGCCGGATTCCCATGACAACTTTTCGCCGAGCCACTTTGGACGGATGAAGAAGCGGCGCACGAAGAGGCCGAGAATGCCAGCGGCGCAGGCCACAGCGAAGACAGCAGCAAACCAGAAATAGAATCGGCCAGTCAGGCCTGCGGGATCGAGGAAGGCAATTCCCAGTGCGTCTGCGCAGTGATTGAGCGTAACCAGCGCAAACGCGCAGAAGGCCCAGAATACGAATGCGTGAGCCAGGCCGGCCGCAGGTCGCTCGCGAATGACTTTGGCCTGGAAGACGACCTCCCAGACGAAGTCGCGGACGCGTTTTCCGATAGGAAAGAGATGGAAATTCGCGTCCTTTTTTGATTTGAGAATTTTGCCAACGACGACACCAAAGCGGCGCCAGAATGCGTATCCCGAGGCCAGGACCAGTCCGGCGAAGAGCAATTTCTCGGCGAGCGAGAAATGCTGAGGTTCAGCGAAAGTCGGCAGGAAAACAATCATAAGTGAACCAATTAAATATACAGCGCAAAGAAGCATGGCCGGGTCAAAGCGGCGCCGGAGGGCTGCGGCGCCATCAAATGGAAGCCTGCAGAATGGCGATCGAATGCGGTGGCAGTTCGAGAGACGTGTTCACCATGGCCAGCTCGTGCGTTTCGGGTGCCACTCGGTTGGGATGAGCGGGATCGTTGTACGCGTCCGTCGAGTCGCCGGAGAGAACTGTGACTTTCATCTTCTCCGCCTTCTTCCCTTGACCTAAATCCAGCTTCCAGCGGGCCGGCAATTCGGGATGGCGATTGATGAACGCGATTGCGATTTGCTTACGGTCATCGCTGCAGGTGGCGAGCGCATCGAGCGCCGGTACTGATGCCTGGTCGACGTGGAGTTCGTCGGAGACAACATGCCCAGCGACGACGTTCGGCTGCAAGAGATCGGAATACATCTTCAGCACGTGAAATGTGGTGCGCTTGACGACGCCGTCGGGGTGAACAAACAGCGGTCCGCGAGCGTTGACAACTGGAGCCATGCACGCCATGTGGACTGAATCAGCATGCCGCAGACATCCGTTCAGAAATGAGGCGGAGAAGACGGCGTCGGCCATGGTGTAGGTTTCGTTGAGATCGTTGTCGTCGCGTTCACGGATTTTGTCGAGGTTGTTTGCGCCTCCGCCAGGGAAACCGGGATGATGCCAGCCGCGCAGGTTCCACTCATCAAATGCAATTTTGATGTGGTCTGCAAATCCGGTTTGGGTGAGCAGGTCGATTGCTTTCTGAATCTGTTGTTCCGGCTGCTCGGAGCGGGCCATGCAATGCAGGTAGTCGGAGGGATGGGTGCCGTGTTGCCATAGTGCATCCCAATAGCCGTGGATTGAAATGTAGTCGAGGTACTTGCCGGCGTCCTTGAGCATGGGCGGCGTCCAATCGCCGTTTACGGTTGCGGCGGCGAGTATCTTCAATTGACTATCGACAGCGCGCATCATCTTGGCCGATTCGCGCACGAGCGGCCCCCACTCACTCACTGTTTTGGCACCGATCTCACCGCCGAGATAGTTTTCGTTGCCAATGCTCCAATAGCGGACATTGTGCGGTTCGGCGCGCCCGTTTGTGTTGCGCATCCGCGCATACCGGCCAAGATCTTTCAGGTTGCAGTATTCAACCCAATCGCTCATCTCCTCTGATGTGCCTGTTCCTGCGTTGGTGCAGATGTAAGGTTCGGCGCCGATCAGGCGGCACCACGAGACAAACTCATCGGTGCCGAAGGTATTCGGATCTTCCACGCCCCAGGCCTTGTCGAGAACCGCCTGCCGGTTTTTGCCGACGCCGTCGCGCCAGTGATAGGCAGAGGCGAAACAGCCGCCGGGCCAGCGGACGATTGGCACCTTCAACTCGCGCAAAGCTTCAATCACGTCGGTGCGAAATCCATTCTTATCGGCCAAATGAGATCCGGGATCGAAAACCCCGCCATAGACCTGCCGATGGAAGTGCTCCAGGAATTGTCCGAAGAGCATCCGGTTGAATGGAATGGAAGATGCCGAAAAGTCGGTTGTGAACTCACCCGCGACCCTCGCACTTGGGGCGAGAGCTGAAAGTTTTTGGGCCAAGGTGCTTGCACCAAGAATCAGGGCGGCGCTGCCCTGAGCGAACTCGCGGCGGTTCGGGCTCCAGGTCTTGCTGATCATCAGTTTCCCCTTGTCAGGCTGCGTCAACATTCTAGACGCGGATACTGAACAGCGACATTCGCCGCACCAGGAAAATCATTGAATTTGTCGGGGTTCCTCTGAATATGTGGTCGGAGAGATTGTTGCAGTCCCCGGCGCCAGGCACGCCAGCCCTTCGCTTATCCGTAATTCCCTAGCAGCGAACAATGTTGGGGGAGTCGATGCCTTTGGTAGCGTTTCTTGTGTCGACCAGCAACTGCGACTGTTCGGCGAGGGAGCGGTAGTCGTAGCTGGAGTGGTCCGTGACAATGACAACGGCGTCGTACTGGCCAAGGTTGTCGAGCGGGGTGCAGGTCATGTTCAGGTCGTAGTGGCGGCCTCGGCCAACGGTGGCGAAGTAGGGGTCGTTATATGCGACAATGGCGCCCTTGTTGCGCAGCAGTTCAATGATGGTGAGCGAAGGCGATTCGCGCAAGTCGTCGATGTCGCGCTTGTAGGCCAGGCCAAGGATAAGTATCTTCGCTCCTTTGATGGACTTCGAGCGTTCGTTGAGCGCATCGGCAATCTGCCCGATTACGAAGTAGGGCATGTCTGTATTGACTGCGCCGGCCAACTCGATGAAGCGGGTGCGGAAGTCGAACTCCCTGGCCTTCCATGAAAGGTAAAAGGGATCGATCGGGATACAGTGGCCGCCGAGGCCAGGGCCGGGATAGAAAGCCTGGAAGCCGAAGGGCTTGGTTTTGGCCGCGTCGATCACTTCGTGGATATCGATGCCCATCCGCATGCACAGTTGTTTGAGCTCGTTGACCAGCGCGATATTCACGCAGCGGTAGATGTTTTCGAGCAGCTTGGTCATCTCGGCAACCGAGGGGCTGCTGACTTGGATGACGCGGCGAAAGATGGCTCCGTAGAGAGCTTCGGCCAACTCCGCGCCAGCCGGGCCACAACCGCCTACAACCTTGGGAATATCCTTGCGGGCCACGGTTTCATTGCCGGGATCTTCACGCTCGGGAGAAAAGACGACGTGGACGCCGGGCTGGTCGAGAGTGCGGGCAACTTTGAGTCCGTGCGGGTTGCCGGCCTCGAGCATGGGCGCCACAATCTCCTCCGTGGTGCCGGGGTAAGTGGTGCTCTCAAGCACGATCAGCTGGTCCTGATGAATAAAGGGAGCGATGGAGGCGACTGTGCCAGTTACAAAGCTCAGGTCAGGCTCGTGGTGTTCGTTGAGCGGCGTGGGCACACAGATGATGACCGCATCCATGAGGGCGATCTCGGAGTAGTCGGATGTGGCGCGGAAGCCCGTTTTTTGCGCATCCTGAATGGCCGCGGGCAGGATACGCACAATGTATGACCCGCCGGCGTTGAGCTTTTCGACTTTGTACGGCGCAATATCGAAACCTGTAACCCGGAAGCGCTCGCCGCTGAAAAGCAGCGCCAGCGGCAAACCGACGTAGCCCATCCCGATAATTCCGATGCGGGCTTCACGGGATTCAATTTTTTGCTTGAGCTGAGCCAGACAGGCCGCGGATGTTGACGCCATGGTGACGATTGTAATCGACAGTGGTGTTGCGCATTTCGGAACCCGTCTTGCACCCATTAGTATTCTAAGTAGGGCGGTCATTGCTTTCGGCCGCGCACATCCCAACCTCTGGAGTGGAGAATTGGCCAAGTATTTAGTGACCGGAGCCGCCGGCTTCATCGGCCGCTCGATTGCAGCTGCGCTTTTGGCGCGCGGTGAAACAGTGCGTGGCGTCGACAGCTTAATTACCGGCAAGCGCGAAAACCTGATCGGGATTGAAGCCATGGAGTTCCTGGAAGGGGATCTGGCTGACCCGAAGGTTTGCGCAAAGGCTTGCGAGGGTGTTGAAGTCGTCTTCCATGAGGCAGCCCTGGCTTCGGTTCCACGTTCGGTCGAGGATCCGGTATCCACGAACGTATGCTGTGTAGACGCTACGCTGAATGTGTTGGTGGCAGCGCGCGCGGCCGGTGTGCGCCGCGTGGTGTATGCGGGTTCCTCCGCCGCTTACGGCGACGCGCCCACCTTGCCCAAACATGAGGGTATGTTGCCGGCTCCAATCACCCCTTACGCCGTGGCCAAACTGGCGGGCGAACATTACATGGGCTCCTTTGCCCGGGTGTACGGGCTGGAGACAGTGGTGCTGCGCTACTTCAACGTGTTTGGGCCATTCCAGGATCCCACGTCGCATTATTCAGGCGTGCTGGCGATCTTCTGCAGCAGGATGCTGGCAGGCCAGCCGATCACCATATTCGGGGACGGCGAGCAGAGCCGCGACTTTACTTATATCGACAATGTTGTGGCGGGGAACTTGCTGGCTGCTTCGGCGCCAGCGGAGAAGGTTGCCGGGCAAATGATGAACCTGGCTACGGCGACAAGATGCACGCTGAACCAGACCTTCGCCATCCTTCGCGAGCTGATCGGTTACAAGGGCGAGCCGACCTATGCCGAGGCGCGGGCAGGGGACATCAAGGACTCTCTGGCAGACATCGAGCGGGCCAAAAAGCTGCTGGGGTATGAGCCAAAGGTCGATTTCCGCGAGGGTTTGCGCCGCACCGTCGAGTGGTACAAAAGCATCCCGGCATGAGCATGATGCCGGCGGCAATTCGGCAGCTTTTTCCACAGAGCCTTTTTCCTGTGTGACGCAGGATATTGACGAATTTCTTCTAATCAAGCACACTGTCCGGGATTTCCTCCGCAGCGGTTTTTTGACCCGAATTACAGGGGTACCCCTGCGCGAGGGTTCCTGGGCCTGAGGTGCCCTCCCTTGCCGGACGCTCCAACCGCTCATCCAAACTTGTCGAATGGGCCCGATGTGCTTCACAGGGCAGAAGTTAGCCGGCACCACTCCACAACGTCTCTACGCGAACTCTGGCAGGTTATGCTGCGTCGCCGCCGCCAGATTGCCTCCATATTGGGCGGTTTGCTGCTGTTGTGTGTGCTGTATTGCCTGGTCGCTCCCAACCAATACGAAGCCAGCGCCAGGGTGGAGCTGCGAACTGCGCCGGCCTCCTCGCTCAGCCTTGATTCATCGGAGACCTCTGTCTCGGCCTCGATCCTTTCCGCTCCCATCGCTCTTGAGACAATGGCCGATGTCTTTCGCAGCGATCGGCTGGCGTGGAGAGTAATCAGCGAGCCCAAGCTTTACCAGACGCCCGGTTTCTGTGGCGATTTTGCCCGCCGCTTTTCCGGCTTTCATCCCGATGCGCAGGCTGGTGCCGCTGTTGATCCAGCAGCCCAGGCTTGGCTGCTGGAGAGATTTCAAAAGCGCCTTCACGTACAGACGCTGCCCCGCACGCTGCTGGTTGAAATTCGCTTTCGATCAAGGGACGCGGCCTTGTCGGCCGCGGTGGTGAACGCGCTGATCGACGCCTACAGCCAGCAGGACAGCGAGTCGCAGGTACAGGCAACGGCGCAGGCTTCGGTTTGGCTCAATGGCCAGCTCAAGGAACTCAAGGCGACCGTGGACCAGGATCAACAACGCCTCAACGAGTTCGAAAGGGCGCATGGCATCCTGAGCGCGCCGGAGACGCTCGCAAACGGAACGGCAAGCGAGACGCAGCACAGCTCCGCAATTCTGGAGATCGACGAGTTGGGCCGGCAGTTGGTTTCCGCCACCTCGGACCGCATTTTGCGCGAAGCCGAATACCGTGCCACATCCAAGGGCGATCCGGAACTGGTAATCGCTTCCGACCCGCGCCTGCAGACCGAAGACGGCAGCTTTGCGACCGCGGCATTGCAGCAGATTCATGCCCGGCGCAGCAACCTGGAGCAGGAACGCGCTCAGCTGAGCGCCGAACACGGCGAGAACTTTCCGCGCGTGGTAGAGATTGGGCGGCAGTTGCAGGATCTGGACCGGCAGAAGCAGGCCGAGGACACAAAACTTGTGCAGCGATACCAAAGCGCCTGGCAGACCTCGGCCGATCGCGAGCAGATGATCCGGAGGAGTCTGGCCGAAATCACCGGCGAAGCCTTAAAGCAGAATGAGGCCGCTACGGAATACGCGGTCATGCGCCAGGAAGCCAACTCCAGCCGCGAACTCTACATGCGCGTACAGGAGAAGGTGGCAGAAGCGGGACTGGCCGCCGGCATTCACAGTTCCAATATCACGGTGGTGGACTCAGCCCGCCAGCCGGTGAAGCCGGTCACGCCGGATCTCCCGCTTTATCTGGCGATCACTTTCTTCGCCGGGCTCTGGCTTGCAGTGGGAGGTGCGCTTTTGCTCGAGTCGCTCGCCAAGCCTGTTGCCCGCACGGTCGTCGCGTTGCTGGCGGCATTGCTGGCCTTGACCACGGCCAACGCGCAGGCCCCCACGCCCAGCACTTCCGGCCTGCCAACAGGCGTGGCTCATATCGCTCCGTCTCAGGAGACCAGGAGCCAACCCAATCCAAAAGAAGCGCCCGCAGTGTGGAATAGCGTCGGGTCATCGAACCGTGCAGGGCAGCCTGCCGCGGCACAGTCCGCATCTCCCATGACTGCTCTGCTGGGGCCCGGCGACTGTTTGGAAATCAGCGAGTACCACACACCCGAATTTCGCACAGCGGTGCGGGTCTCAATCACCGGCACTGTAATGTTGCCGATGGTTGGCGAGGTGCAGGTGGGTGGGTTGAATGAGCAGGCTGCCGCGCGCGCTATTGAAGCGGCCTTGTTGGCCAAGGGCATGCTGCTGCATCCGTTGGTTTCCATACTGGTGACTACTTACGCGGGACAGGACGTGAGTGTGCTGGGCGAGGTGGCGCGTCCCGGTGTGTATGCCTTCACGGTTCATCATCAACTGCTGGATTTGATCTCGTCCGCTTCAGGCCTTGCGCCCACTGCCGGCCGACTCGTGAACATTTTTCATCGTGGGGATCCCGAGACGCCTCATCCGGTGGTGCTTGACCCCAACGGGACCGAGATCGGCGCGGACCACAACCCGGAGCTGAGCCCCGGCGACACCGTCCAAGTGAGCCGCGCGGGGTTGGTCTACGTGGTCGGCGATGTCATCCGACCGGGCGGATTTCCGGTTGACCCGGTGCAGGGACTCACGGTGGTGAAGGCGCTGGCGTTGGCGTGGGGCCCCACTCAGAACGCCGCGACAGGCAAGGGCCTGCTGATTCGCGAGCAAAAAGGCGGACGAACCCTTACCGCTCTCGATCTGAAACGCCTCCTTCGCGGCCAGGACCCGGACCAGCCGGTACTGGACGGCGACATTCTCTTCGTTCCGGATTCGATGTCCAAAAACATCCTGAACAGGACTATGGAGTCGGCTATTCAATCGGCAATCGGAGTCACGATCTACTCCGCGCTGGTTTATTAGCAGAGGTATTAGGCGATGAGAAAAGCTGCCTGGGCATTGCTTCTGCTCTTCGCCTTCACGATTCCATGGGAGTACTCGCTGGATCTGGGCGTGCCGATTGGCAATGTTTCCCGAATCGCAGGGTTGCTCTTGCTGCTGTCGGCTATTCCGGCGGTTCTTCAGGCGGGGCGTGTGCGCACCCCCGGTCCTGTGCAATGGATGGTTCTGGCTTTCTATCTCTGGTTCTGCTGCTCCTATTTCTGGACCATCGAACCAGTTGCGACGCTGGTCATGATGCGCGCCTACTTCCAGGTGATGATGGTCGTCTGGTTGGTGTGGGAGTTTGCTGAGAGTCCGCGCGATCTGCGCTCTTTGCTGCGTGCCTATGTTGCCGGGTCGTGGGTGCTGGCCGCGCTTACGCTCTCGAATTTTGCTTCGCCCGAGGCAATTGCCGCAGGGCAGATTCGCTTTGCAGCATACGGACAAGACCCCAACGATGTTGCACGGTTTCTCGATCTTGGATTTCCGCTGGCAGCGTTGCTATTGAACAGCGAGTCTCGCTGGCCTGGACGCCTGCTGGCCTTGGGCTACCTGCCGCTCGGCCTGGTTGCGGTCGTCCTCACGGCTTCCAGGGGAGGATTCCTGGCCGCAGTGGTTGCGCTAGCAGGCTGCGGCATTCTGCTCTCTCGCAGTCACCCGCGGACAGTGCTTGCCGGAATCTTTGCGTTGCCGGCGCTGGCGGCGGTCCTCTGGTTCAAGATCCCCCATGAGACTTTCGAGCGCTTGGCCACTATTCCAGAACAACTTACGCACGGAGGGTTAAACCAACGGTTGAGCATTTGGGCGGCGGGCTGGCACGCCTTTGTTCAGGCACCGCTATTGGGCACGGGAGCGGGCTCGTTTGTCAGCGCTGCAGGATTGTCGCCCATCGATACTGCACACAACACGGTTCTCGCCATTCTGTTCAGCGGTGGGCTTTGCGCTCTGTTCCTGGCCGTAGCCATCCTGGTGTTGACTGCTCGGTCGACGCTCCAAACCCGTGGCCCGCTGCAACTCGCCCTGGGTACCGCGCTGCTGGTTTGGGCCGTCACCGCGATGGCTTCAACGGTAGAGGATAGCCGCACGACGTGGCTGCTGATTGCCTTGATCGCGCTGGCGGGACGGCTTGCCGAAGAGCCGGAAAAACTGGCAGAGTGCTTTCCAGACCCTGCCCGGACGGTCGGGTTCGAGGCGACCTCGGAGCAGACTGCGTAAGATTGCGGATTCATTACCACTGCCGCTAACCATGGCCACCATCTCCCAAATCGCGGTGCTGTTCAAAGGCGGCAGCGTTAATCGCCGCATCTTCTACGCTGCGGCGTCGGTCGCGGCCATCGGAATAGTGGTCAAGATCGTCGCCACGTTCAAGGAGATTGCGGTTGCAGGGGTCTATGGACGCTCCGACGCCATGGATGCTTTTCTTGCCGCGGCGCTGATTCCCAGCCTGCTGATCAACCTGATCTCCGAGTCGATGAACCAGGCGCTGGTGCCCACACTGATTCGAGTGAGGGAACAGGAGGGTCACGACCGCGCACAACAGCTTTTGTCGAGCTCGATGCTGTGGATGTGTTTGCTGCTGGTCGCAGCTTCAGCCGCAATGGCGCTCACAGCGCGCGGATTCTTTCCGCTGATTGCTTCGCATTTTCCGCAGGCTAAACTGGAACTCGCAATACAGATTTTTTATGCGCTGCTGCCGGTGGTGTTGATTACAGGAATCGCCACCAACTGCACCGCCGTCCTGAATACCTTTGACCGCTTTGCACTGCCGGCACTGGCTCCGGTTGTGATTTCAGTGTCGATCATTCTGGGCGCATTGCTGCTGGGTGGCCGCTTCGGCATCTGGGCCATGGTCTACGGCACGCTGGCCGGTTCGCTGATTCATGCGGCGGTTGTGGCGTGGATGATGGACGCGCATGGATACCGCTTCCGCCTGCGCTGGTATGGAATGACGGAAAATGCACGCGAGGTAGTCCACCAGTACGCGCCGGTATTGTTGAGCGGCTTGGTCGCGTCGGGCGGCCTGCTGGTGGATCAGTCGATGGCCGCGATGCTGCCCGCCGGAAGCGTTTCTGCGCTGGTGTATGCCAACCGCTTTGTGAGTGTGGTGCTTACGCTGCTGGCCGGTGCGGTTTCAACAGCGGTGGTGCCGTATTTATCCAGCATGATCGCTTATCGGGACTGGACAGGATGCCGCCACACGCTGCGCACCTGGGCCTGGCTCACCGCGTTAGTCTCCGCGCCAATTGCAATGCTGTTGATTGCCGGTGCGAACATGTTGATTCGCATTACGTTTCAACGTGGCGCGTTCGGGCCAGGCGATACGGCAGTCGTTACAAAGGTGTTGGTGATGTATGCGATTCAGATTCCATTCTTTGTTTGCAGCAGGGTTTTTTATCGCTTCATTGTCGCCATGCGGCGCACGGACCTGGTTCTTTATTGCGGCACAATCAATCTCGGCCTGGATGTGATTCTAAATCTGATTCTGATGCGGTGGTTCGGCGTAGCCGGAATTGCGTTGGCTACTTCCCTGTGGACCGTGAGCACATTCTTCTTTCTCTGGTACTGGAGCAGAAGGCTGCTTGCTGAAGCTTCGCGCGGAGTGGCGGTCTTCACAGGCTAGGTGCCGAATGCGAGCGCCCCGGTGAGGAGCGCACTGAATCTGTCATAAAGAAGCTTGCCTTCATTTTTTCAGGAGTGAAGGGTATCACGGTCAAGTTCCGGGCCGGCATGATTACCGATTGATCTGGAATGTGCTGCTTACGACTTCTTGGTCTCAATCAGCGACATAATATTATCGATGCTTTCCACCTGGTCCTGATCGAAACCCGCCTCCGCAAAATCGATCCCGTACTTCTCCTCGAGGAAAAGCAGGACTTCAAGCGTGTCGACGGACTGCAGGCGGCCGCGGGCGATTAACTGTTCATCGTCAGAGAACGCGTCCTCGTCACCATTGCGGCTTAACAAGCTCTGCACAAATTCGCGTACTGCCTGTCGATCGTTCATAACTGAATACTCCTTCAAGCTGGAATGAAAAACAGGCGCAGGAAGAAATGCAAACACTGTCCCAGGCCGATAGACCTTGCTTCCTGGTCGAAAACTTCCAAGAGGCAAAAAAAGACGAGCACACCCGTCGTGGCAAGCGTCTTCCGCCACCACGGTGAATCGTCAGATAGGCGCGCCTTGCCATGGCCGCGCAACTGCGAGATTCCAATTCCCAGCCCCAGCACCGTGGCGTAAAAGAAGTACGTTTGGAACCCCGCCAGTGCTTTCCAGAGGCCCAGTTCAGCAACATACCGGAATCCGGTTAGAAAATGAAAGATCATGTTTCCCAGAGTGGCCGCTGCCATGGTTGCAGCAAACATGCGGACTCGACGATGCCCCTTGAAATAACGCGTGAACATGGGGAAAAAGAAAAACTCAACAAGCAGTTCCTTGAAGTAATAGTAGTAGCGGTTCCAGAATTCCGAGAGCGTTCTCGCTTGGAGTGGCTTGTACGTATTCCTAAGGATGTTGAATCCTGCCATTCGGCAACATGCGACGATGATATTGCCACCGACCGTCAGGCTTAATATCACTTCAGCGAAATGCGCGAGTACGCTGGCCCAGGCAACGTAGACCGGCAGCCCTGTCATTTGCAGCGCCACCTCCAGCTCCGGAATCACCAATTGAGGGCCGGCCCAGTGGGTCAGGCTCATCAGTCGCGTCGATCGCGCGGAATCTGCATAGACAATCACATTCAACGCAAGCAGTACGAAGCGCAGAATGAAGACCCATATCAGGAGCTTGATTGCCTTGAGCTGGACTACGCTGAGGTCATGCGCATTTTTTACCTCAACTCTATACAAGTTGGAAGAACTTTTCGCATACGGCACATTGACGGGGCCCCAGAAGGGCCGCAATGTTCCGAATTGCAGCAGTACGCCATCGGACCCCTTTGCCGATGCGTCTCTGAGCGCATAGGCGAAATACCAGAGATAGGGAATGGTCACCGCGAGGAGGGCCCACACCAGGAGGCGCGTCACTCCTTTGAACGGCAGCAGATCCGCTGCGGCCAGCAACAGCAAAGTACTCGTCACCAGAAAAAGAACCGGCCGCTTCGCCACAAGCAAAGTGCGCCGTGTACGGGCAATGTGAAAGAAGAGGGCAAACATGCACAGCACTGCCGCGATCGTTCCATATACAAGCGCCGTGAGGGTCCAGTCCGTTCTTTGCCCTTCAGCCGTTGCAATCTCGCGCAAGAACTCCCAATTAAGCCACTGAGCATGAAAAGCCAGCCAGTAGAGAGTCGCCATGCTGAGGAGCAGCCGCCGCCGCGATGGGAAACAGGTGATCAGAGCGATAGCCACAGTTAGCCCGATCCACGCATCCACGCGATCCGCGAAAAGTCCAATGGCAAAGGCTCCGACCAGCACAGCCTTTCCCACCGTCGTCTGACCGAAAGTCACCAGCCTCGGATATGTATCCAGTTGCGGGACGATCTTCATGGTTCTTCTTTCGTGGGCGCCTATTCCCGATTCATCGACGTATTTCATAATATGATCCGCCACGGCAAAGTGTTATCGGATCAGGTTTTATGATCGGCAATGCGATTCAGACCCGCCCCTCATCCAACAAGCGGATCAAAGCTTTCCGGTCGATCTTTCCAGTCGATCCCAGTGGTAGCTCGTTCAGGAAATGTACCCGTTGCGGAACCATGTAGCCGGGCACACGCTTTCTCATTCCTTCGCGAACGTCCTCGCGGGTCACGCCCGACGCGCAGTGAAAGGCGACAATCCCTGTTGCGCGGCTATCAGCCAGAGGCCAGGCCACCGCCGCCGCCAAATCCGTGCCCACAATCTCGCGCAAATGAGCATCAACCTCTTCGAGTTCAACTCGGTTCCCGAGTATCTTTACCTGGTTGTCGATTCGGCCCAGACAATGGAACGCGCCGCTCGCGTCGCGACATGCCAGATCCCCAGTTAGGTACCACCGTTTTCCCCTCAGCATGGGGAAGTGCTTCGCCGTCATCTCAGCGTCGTTCAAGTAACCCCTGGCTAACTGCCGTCCAGCAAGGATGAGTTCTCCCGGTTCGGACCACGGCAGCGGATTCATGTCTGAGTCCACTACATCCGCTTCTACGCCCTCCAAAGGATCGCCGATGGCGAGTACGCCACGATTCGGCGTAACGTTTGGCGGGTCCGTTAGCCGTTGGGTGGTGCAGAGTACCGTTACCTCGGTAGGACCATAGAGATTTTCGACGAAACTGTTGGGCGCTGCCGCTTGCCATGCTTTTGCTGAGGCCAAGGGCAATGCTTCCGCTCCGAAGAGCGAATAACGCAGGCGCGGAAAGGCCCCCGGCTTAAGCATTCCGAGGCGCTGCATGAACATTGCAATGCTAGGCACGGAGAACCAGACTGTGAGTTGGTTGTCTCTTATGAACTTCCCCGGCGCCATGAGTTGCTGCGCGGGAACCACGTAGAGTGCCGCCCCAGCGTTCCACGTCATGAACATGATAAAGACCGAAGCATCGAATGTCAGTTCAGAGGTTTGCGAAACACTGTCGTCCGCTCGAAGTCCAAATTTCTGCTTCAATATCTCAAGCAGTTGGAACACGCTGCCGGTCTCGATCATCACCCCCTTGGGGGTGCCCGTGGTGCCGGAGGTGAAGATAATGTACGCCAGCACATCTTCCGCAACCGGGATCGGCTTATCAGGTCCCTCGTAGGGTAATTCCGCAATGCTTGTAAAACTTGTTCCTCGAAAAGCCAAAGCGCCCTGCGACGGGCTGGCACCGGCACCGTAAAGAATTCGCTTGGGCGCGTGTTTCAGCACGTCGTCCGAGAGCAGGTCCAACCCGTCCTGCTCCGCGATCAGCGCATCGAAGTTCGCCATCTTGAGAATCCGAATCAGGCGGTCTTCGGGAGTGTGAGGGTTGATGGGAACGTAGGCTGCGCCGGACCAGAGTGTGCCGAGGACTCCCTCATACGCTTCAAGGCTACGAGATGCGAGAATTCCGACTCTCTTGGGCGGTGTTCCGCCGCTGCAAATCCAACCGGCGACGCGAACAACGTCTTCCAGCACTTCCTTATAAGTGAATTCGCGGCCGTCTGCCCAGATCGCCAACCTGTCAGGGAATTTCCGCGCGGACTCGTAAAAGGGAAGGGCCAGGTTGTAGTTCGTCGTCATTTGCCTTCTCCGGTAATCGGACGTTCAATTGAGGCCAGCCTGGTTGAATCCGGAGCTTTCCAAAGTCTGGCAGCCAGGGCGCCACTCAGGCGGTGATTTCCTGTTGGAGCAACAATTCAATGAATTCTACTGTTCCTAGGGGGATTTACAAGGCCCGCAAAACCAGGCCCAATACAACATTTGTGGCAGGGGGGCAGGAATTTCCGCGCTCTTCCGAACTCATCCGCGCAACGGCGAACCGTCGCCGTCGCTATCAAGCCGGTGGCAGCGAGTCTGTAAGTCAATGGGCAGTGCTGATCGACCTGAGTCTAATTTAACGCCCGCAATGCCGGTTGGCGGCTAGACTGCAACTTCATTTTGCATCCCATGGATGGGTTGATAGTTGCGCCGAAGCAACTTAGCATACAGTCTCTCCCAGCGATCAAGCATGGTCTCCAGGCTGTATCGCTCCGCCACATGCAGGCGGGCCAGGTTGCCCATGCTGTGGCGTTCCTCCGGTGTAGATTGCATCGTTGCGGTCATTGCACTGGCCAGCGCGGCAGGTGCGCCGCATGGAGCCAGCCTGCCGGTACGGCCCTGCACGATCACATCGCGCGAGCCAGGAACATCGGTGGCAACAGAGGGCAGGGCGCAAGCCCCGGCTTCGAGCAGGCTCATGGGCAGCCCTTCCCATCGGGACGAGAGAACAAAGGCGTCCGCGGCGCGCATCCACGGCTTCACATCCGGTTGAAAGCCAAGAAAGCGAACGCGGCGCTCCAGTCCGAGATCCGCTGAGAGCTGGCACAGTTCGCTATGCTGAGGGCCATCGCCTGCGATGATCAGCCGGGCCGGTTCGGGGACCTTGGCGAAGGCGTGGAGGAGGGTGGGATAGTCCTTTACGGCTTCCAGGCGGCCGGCGGCAAGCCACAGGAACTCGTCTTTGAGGCCGAGTTCTTGCCGCGCCGCAGCCCGGACACGCGCATCCGGGTGGAAATCCTCGACGTCTACCCCGTTCGGAAGTATTGAGAGATTGTTCGGGTCCACCATCCTGGCTGCGAAATGAGCGTCGGCAACCGACTGGCTCACAGCCGTCACCTGGTCTGGAAACCAAATGCTGGACCGATAGCCGAGACGACGGGCCAACTTGCCGGTGGACGAACTGTGCAGGGTGTCCACCAGGACCCGCACCGGCGTGCTGAGCCGCGACCAGCGTGCCAGCCACGCTGCGTGGGCAAGGTGCGTGTGGACTACCTGTGGTTTCTCCCGGTTGAGCCAGCGGTTGTAACGAATCCATCCGCGCGGATCGGCCAGTCCTTTGCGCATTTCCAGGCACAGGAACTCGACTCCAGCGGCTTCAACTCGCCGGCTGCCCGGCTGCCGACACCGGATAGAGCCACGACGCTGACACGCCAGTCGCGCCGGCGCAGTCCTTTGGCGAGCAGCATTACTTGCCGCTCCGCGCCGCCGATCCGGTCAAGGCCGGGAATAACCAGTGCGACGTGGCTCATCGCTTTCCCTCCGCGAAGGTCGAGTCGATCAACTGTTCATAGGCCTCAATGGCATGCTCAAACGCAAACTCCCCGGCAAATTTCTGCTCGAGGAGATCAGTTCTGATGAATTCAGTTTGGTTGTGTCGGCGGTCGTCCCGGCGGAGATTCGATGCCGGCCTCATGGGATCCTGGCTGGCACGCGGTGAGTAATAGGCGAGCAAAGGACGCGTGAAATTACGTAGAAAATCTGCAAATGCATCATTCAGGCAACGGTCGTGCAAGGGCCCCTCCAGCAATCGCTGTCGCGTTCCGAGCCAAAACTGGCATCGGTGACGCATGGAGGAAACGCGCTCGACGGTATCAAGAGTTGGTGCAGACTGAAAATAGCTGTATGACTATCAAAACGCGTAAGTCTGCCCCTGCCCCGTGTGAGCCGGTTCCCCATGAGACAACACAGAATGAGACCTGGTTACGAGGTCTTGAGCTGGAGGTAAAAGAATCAGTATTAGCAGGAAACAACTTTCCCAAAAAAATGTCAAGGAGGAAAATCACATGAGGAAAAGTCGGGATTCAATTGCCCCCGATGCGATCGGTAGGTTCACCGGTGTTGGTGTCCGTCATTGCCCGTCGTCCAACGTCAGATTTGCCTTCAAATGCGGGACAATACGAGCCAAATTTCGGCGTGGACTGGGAACGCGGACCCTTGTAGCATCGACCGCATGAGAAAAAAGCAATCGGGAGATTCTAGCGTGGAGAAGAAAGGGAACGGCGCTCCGAAGACCGTCGACGAATACTTTGCAACTGTCGCGGAACCTGCGCGCAGTGTGCTGGCCCGGATGCGCGCGGCAATTCGCTCGGCTTTGCCGCCGGAGGCAACCGAGACCATCAGCTACAGCATGCCCGCATTCAAAACCCAAAAAGTTCTTGTCTGGTTCGCCGCATTTAAGGACCACTGCAGCTTGTTCCCCACCGCTGCGGTAATTGAAGCGTTCAAGGACGAACTCAAGGGTTTCTCCACATCCAAAGGGACTGTCCATTTCCCCACAGACAAGCCGCTACCCACGGCACTCATCAAGAAGCTGGTGAAGGCGCGAGTAGTGCAAAGCGAGAGCAAGGGGCGGCGCTGAGCGGATTTCCTGCGGACTTTTCACGCGCGAGTATGATGAGTTATCGCGTTGAGCGGCGATCGGGAAACGCGATATTGAAAGCGCATGCAGGATTGGGGGAACACGGCCATGAAGAGCGATGGAACGCAATTAAACCGGCGCGAATTTGTGGGGCGCGTTGGCCTGGGAGTTGCCGCTCTTGGCGCTTTGCATGGGAAGAGTGCTTTTGCGGCTAGCAGCCGCGTTTTGGGCGCGAACGACCGCATACGGATCGGGCTCGTCGGAGCCGGTGACCGCGGCCAGGAGGACCTGAAAAGCGCGCTCCGGCAAAAGAACGTGGAGTGCGTTGCGGTTGCGGACGTGTATTCGCGGCGCTGTGACGAAGTGAAGGCTTTTGTGCCCAACGTCGCAGCCTACGACGACCCCATGCGTTTACTGGAGCGGACCGACATTGATGGCGTGATCAATGCAACGCCGCAACACCTGCACGCGAAGTATTTTCTTGCCACGTTGGATTCGGCCAAAGACCTTTACTCGGAAAAGACGCTGGCGTGGGACATTCCCGAAGTGCTGGCCTGCCGTAATGGGGCCAAGGCGTCAAAGCAGATTGTGCAGATCGGCATGCAGGACGAGAGCGCCGGCGAAATGATGGACGCCAGAAAATGGATCAAGGATGGGCTGACCGGCAAAATCACCATGATCGAGTCGTGGATGAGCCGCAACAGCAAGCTCGGACATGGACAGTGGGTTCGCCCGGTGCCAGAAGACTGCAATCCGGCGCACGTGAACTGGAATCTGTTTCTCTCCGGCCGGCCGATGATTCCTTTTGATGCTTACAAGTTCATCAACTGGCGATTGTTCTGGCAGTTTTCCGGCGGCAACATCACTGAGAATTTTGTCCACCAGATCGGCTGGATCATCTCCGCCATGGGCCTCGAACTGCCGCAGGCCGCGACCATGATGGGCGGCGTGTATTCAGTGAAAGACGGACGCCAGGTGCCGGATACATTTGCCGTGTCGCTCGAGTATCCGGATGACTTGCTCGTGGTGTGGCAATCGACCTTCAGCAATCGCCGCTACGGGCTGGGAGAGCGCTTCCTGGGGAACAAGGGCACCATCGAGCACGTGAGTGGATCAAACGAAATGATCACCGGCCAGCAGATCACCAACGATCCGCGCACCAACGAGGAGAATGCTTACGGCCCTGTGAACTACTACCCGGAGAAGACCAACAATCCGGATGGAGTTGCCATCAAAGGTGAAACGTTCGGCGTGAATCACATGGAGAACTGGATTGCCTGCATGCGCGACCGCAGGCAGCCCAACGGGACAGTCGAAATCGGATACCTTGCCGCGGTGGCATGCCACATGGCGAATCTGGCCTACAAACAGAAACGCCGGATCACGCTTGAAGACGCCATGGCCGCGAAGGCGGAGGACTGGATGTGACGCTTGGCATCCTTGCCGCAATGAGCGCGGAAAGGATCGGGCACCCGAGTTTCGCGTTATGAACGGGTGTGCACAAACTGTTGCCGCGGATGGAGAGCCTGCAACGCCGAGTTAAGCGAATCAGCGAGCGCGGCAGCGGAGATTTCTGTTGCGAGCCAGGCGTCGGGACGGTGACGGAGCAAGTCCACAACCCCTCCCGAGGAGGGCAGGGCCACAATGGGCAGGCCCGCGGCGGCAGCCTCCAAAAGAGAATTGGGCATGCCCTCGTGGCGGGACGAGAGAACAAAGAGCGTAGCGCCGGGAAAACATGCGTAAGGCTGCTCGAGGTGGCCGGCAAAGTTGACTGCCCGCTCGAGCCCGAGCGAGCGGCACTGGGCTTTAAGCGACGCTTCCTCCGCTCCAGCGCCGGCGATAAGCAGGTCGGCGTGCGGAAACTGGTGCTGCACACAAACGAACGCTTGCAGCAACAAGTCAAATCCCTTTTCCCGCGAGAGCCTTCCCACTGCCAGCAGATGGGGACCGGCCCCAGTCCACTGATCGGGGCCGTTTCTTGCTGCCCGGATGCCGGCGAAATCGATAGGATTGGGCAAAACCGCAATCTGCTGCGCCCCAAGTTCAAGCTCGCCGGCCATATCCACCGCCATGGCGCGCGACTGGCAAATCACCCGATCCGCACGGCGGTAGAGCAGCCGGTAGAGCAGCCGTGTATAGCCTGGCACTTGTCCATCGGCCAACGCGGAAGAGACAGTTCCGTTTTGCCGCACCAGCACCCGCGTCGACTTCGGGAAGAATGGCCGCAGCATCAGGACAAGAAAATTGAGATGCGCCATCCCGGACAGGATCACGTCTGGTTTGAGCCACCGCACCAGGCGGAGCAAACGAAAAGCTCCCGAACGTACCCTTGAAGCGCTCAAATTGTGAACCGTGACCCAGGGCGGCAGAGGGGGGGACGCGGCATTGGAACGCGTTACCAGTCCCAGGTGCACTTCATATTTGTCGCGAGACAGGCCCCGCGCCAGCAGAGCGGTAACCTGCTCCGCACCGCCGCCGCCCAGATGCGGGATCAGCAAAAGAACCCTGAGACGTTGCGCCATGGGTTTTTCTTAAGGAAAGCTGATTCTGGCCCGGGCTTACCTCTATTTACAGTGTCCTGCATCACGAACCTTCCTGGACCTATGAATGGTACAGTGACCCTGTCTCCTTCCAATATTTGGAGAAACTTCAAAGGGGCTGGGGCTCGCCAATGCCGGCATCTGCGGTGTGTCATCCCGTTGCTGATTTGCCGGCTCATTCAAACAAGTCACATTCCATTGTGGTGGGAGTCACCAGTTCCCACACCTGTGTGGTTCTGAGAGGACGCTTGCGCGCACTGCGCGAGGCGGGCTTTCGGGTCACGCTGGTTGCCTGTGCGGGGGAACTGCTCGACAGCACCGCCGCGAACGAAGGCGTGGAGTCGATTGCGATTCCCATGCAGCGGCAGATTGCGCCGATAGCGGATCTGGTTTCTCTGTTTCGCCTTTGGTGGCTCATGCGCAGGCTCAAGCCGGACATGGTGGAGTTCAGCACTCCCAAAGCAGGGCTGTTGGGAACAATGGCCGCCTGGTTGTGCGGTGTGCCGCGGCGCGTGTACATGCTGCGTGGACTCAAGCTGGAAACCGCAACCGGATTCAAGCGCCTCATTCTGTTGTGGGCGGAGCGGCTGGCCGCAGCTGGCGCGCATGTTGTGCTGTGCAACAGCGACAGTCTGCGTACCGAAGCGTTGGAACTGGGCGTTGCGCCTGCGGCCAAACTGCTGTTGCTGGGCGATGGAAGTAGCAACGGCGTGGACATGGAACGATACTCGCCGGGTGCAAGCAACGTGCGCGAACGGTACGAACTGCCGCAAGATGCACATGTAGTAGGTTTCGTCGGGCGATTGACGCGCGACAAGGGTTTGCCGGAATTGATTGAGGCCTTCGACACCATACTGCGAGCGGAGCCAATGGCTCACCTGCTGCTGGTGGGTTGGTACGATGCCTCGGAAGATTCGCTTGACGACGATGTGCGCGGCCGCATTGAGAGCCATTCGCGTATTCACATCACCGGATTTGTAAACGGCACGGCGCCCTTTTACCGCGCTATGGACGTGATGGTGCTGCCCACATGGCGCGAGGGATTTCCCAACGTTGTGTTAGAGGCCGCGGCAACGGGGATTCCTGTTGTGACCACGCAGTCCACGGGTTCCCGCGACTCCGTTGTGCCCGAGGTGACAGGGCTGCTGATTCCACCTGGCTATCCGGAGGCGATCAGTGAGGCCGTGCTCAAGTTGCTGCGTGACCCGGAGCGCCGTAAGCGCATGGGTTCTGGAGCACTTTATTGATGAGCAGGTGCTGGGGCGGACCGCAGCCTATTACAAGAGCCTGCTGGCGCAGGGATGAGTCTTACGGTGCCAACGCACTTGAGCGCCAGCCAATGCTACCTTGAGGGCGAAGGCATAACGCCGATTTGCTGCAAGAATCCGAGCACGTCCTTCTCCGCCCACTTCTCTACCAGCTTGCCGTTGGCGATGCGGTGGATCGTGATCGAAGTCATCTTCAAATCATTGCCGGTTCTAGGAGCACCCGGGAGGTCGCCTTCGTGTTTTCCATACGAAGTAAGGCGCGTTACCACTTTGTCTCCTTCGGCGATCTGATCCTCAATCTGGTGATGCCCGGGTGTCGCTTCACGGAAAATTCTGAAAGCCTGCTTCAATCCATCCAGGCCGGCGTGCAATCCAGGAAACGGAGGCGGGTTGTGATCCAGGTAATCCGGAGCCACCAGTTCGTCCAATATGTCCAGATTTCCCTTGTCAATTTCTTCGTAAAACCGACGCACAAGAGACTTGTTCGCTTCAGCTGACATGGAATTCTCCTCCTTCGTCTGATTTCAGGTGCACAAAACTACTCACGCAACGAAGCAATCATCTGGAGAGATGAGAGAGTGTCAACCATACAGGAATAAGTCTGCACTGTGAACTGAATCAGCCGAGACGCCCAATTATTCCGCGAGAAGAAATGCATGGACCACATGAGTCCGATTATGTCCTTCGCTCGCAAAGCAGGATTGAGCTCCGAGGCATCCGCAATCTGATCGACAGCGATTTGTTGGAAAATTACGAATTCTACTGAGCGTCCTGCTCCGCAGGGAAAAGTTCCGGCTGCTCTTTTGCCTGGCTCGCCGCTGCAGCGCGCCTTCGGCCTGAGACACCAATCAGGCTGACCACTTCCAATGTTTGGATGGCCTGCCGAGGCAAGTAAATGCGCTGCGTATTCGAGCGCGTGTCTGGCGGGGTGAGCAGCAGGCCAGCGCCCTCCACCAGCGACCGGTCGTTGGCCGCCAGACCCTCCAATTCCTCGCCGTCGGTGAGCGTCATGCGCAGCCAGAGTCCCGCGGTCCGCGGACGGATCGTGAAGCGCTTTTGCAGGAGACGCTCCGGGTTGGCCTGGTCACTTGCCTGGGTAGGGAAGTCGCGCACATAGCAGACCCACTTCACCTGCTCCCAACCGATTCTGAGCACCTTGCCGGTGGGATCCAGAATCTCAAGTTCAGCGGAATCCTGGCCGAAACCGGCGCCGGCGTAACCCGCGCACCAGTCCCTGGAAAACTTGCGCACAATCACAGGCTTTCGAGCGGAGGCCATTGTTCTGGATTGTCGCACGTGTTAGGTTTACGCTGCGAACGGGGTGCAAGACGCTCTAGCCAAACAGGTTCAGTTGTGTTAATGTACTGGTTTGCCATCTCTGCTGATTTTCTCCCTAACAGTAACAACATGAAGTACTTGGCAGCGGCTTGAGACGGCGGAAGCAGGTAACCGGATGCCCGACTACATCTACCTTTTGGAAAACCGGCTGTCAGCCGATCAACGGCATGCGCTGAGCCAATTGCGCGAGGCAGCTCGTGAAGCTGGAACCATCCTGTTTTTGACCGGCGACGCGGTCCGGGACCTTACCAGTGGCCACGCCGTCCGCAGTCTTGAAATTGCAGTCCATGGAAATGCGCTCAAGTTAAAGAAAGCAATAGAGAACCTTGGCGGAAAAGTCTGGGGCGAACACGAGCCTTCGCAAAGTCTTTATCTATGTTTTCCCGGCACTGTCCGGGTGGATTTGATCAGCGCCCACAGCGTCACCTATCCCAAGCCGGGAAAGCCGGTTTACCATCCCGCATCGATCCAGGAAGACCTTCGCCGCCGTGACTTTACCGTCAATGCCATGGCGATCTCGCTCAACGAAGGCTCGTTTGGGCTGTTCATGGACCCCCTCAACGGGGCTGCGGACATCGAAGCCCGGACGCTGCGGCTGGTCTCAAATTACGGCTTCATCGAGGACCCATCGCTTCTGATTCGGGCCACCCGGTATCGCGCACGGCTGGGTTGGGAGCTGGACCTGAAGACCCGGACCCGCTACGACAACGCCAAGGCCGAAGGAGTCATCGAGTTTCTTTCCCAGCATGCCATCAGCCAGGAACTGGAACAGATTGGCCACGAGGAAGAAGGGCTGACTGTGTTGCGGGCGTTGGAAGACGAAGGCTGGATGATCTCAATGTTTCCGGCCTGGACAAGCGCCAGGGCGGACGAGGAAAAGCTGAAGGCACTGCACGAGCTGGCTGTTGAGCTCCAGATGCAGGGCGTGCACCCTGACATGTCGGCAGCGCAGATGCAGTTGCTTACGATGAAGCTGCCCTCGAAAGATCTGGCGGCGCTGAAGAAGTGTTTGTTGCGCCCCGGTTTCGTCCAAGAGTGGGACACCCTGGACGCTCTTGCATCAGGTTTCCAAAAGGTGCTGCTTTCCAAGGAGAATGCCACGGCCTCCGCAGGCTACAAGCTGTTCACCACCTACGACCCTGAGGCGGTGCTCTGGCTTGGATTCACCAGTAAGAACGCGGCCGTTCAGGAGCGCTTCAGACTTTTCCTGAAGGTCTGGCCGGAAGCACGCCAGGGCATCCCGCACGCGCTGATGCAGGAGATGCGAATTACTCCAGAACTGGCGACCTACGGACAGATTGTGCATGCGGTGTTTCTGGAACTGATTGACGGCCGGTTGACCACGCCGGAAGAGATGCGCGCCTATCTTGAGCCGCATTCTCCGCCCGCGCCGCCGCCGCAAGTGACCATCAAGCGGCCGCGCGTTAAACGCGGTGCCGAAAAAGTAAAAGAACAGTCCTTCGATGACGACGATGAGGCGGAAGAGAGCCTCGTTGCAGACGATGACCTTGACGATATCGGCGGCGATGAGGATGAGATCGATCTGGGCCTGCCGATTCCGAAGGGCGGCCTCGACGTAGATGCTCTCGACGATGGTGAGTCTGCCGAAGGTGACCTGGAAGGCGATGAGGACGAGGAGCCGGTTCGCCCACCCAAATCCTCTGGCAAGAAATCTGCCGTTCACGCAGCGGCAATGAAGGGTGCGAAGCCGACATCCGCTCCTGCAAAAGCAGAGAAGTCCGCCGCGAACCCAATCGCGGAGAAGGTTGCGAAAGCAGAAAAGCCGCTGCCGCCTGCGCCGAAGCCAGTGCCAGCGGCCAAGCCAGCCGCGAAGCCGCCTGCACCGGTTGCCAAGGCGAAGCCCGTTCCGCCTTCTGTAAAAGCGAAACCAGCGCCTGCCGCAAACAAGGCCACGCCTGCTGCAGCGCCCAAGGCAGGCAAGGCAGTCAAGCCGCCAGCCAAACCTCCGGCCAAGACTGTTGCAAAAGCGCCGGCGAAGCCTGCGGCAAAGGCTCCATCCAAGAGCGCAGCCAAGCCCCCGGCGAAAGCTGCTGCAAAGGCTCCGGTTAAGGCCAAGGTGCGTCAAGCGGCAAAGCCGTCCAAGCCGGTCGCGAAGAAACCCGCTCCGAAACCAGCAAAGAAGCGCTAGCTGCCTTCACTTGCGCGGGAGTTTACGCTCCAGCATTCGAATCTCTTATAACGCAGCGATTGCCGCCTAACCGCGGTTCATTGGTGTCCGCAGCCAGAGTTGCGCACCTTCGATTTCGTATCCCGGGTGAACCCACGATGGACAAAGAAGCAGGCAAGGTCTGGATCGGTGTGGACATTGGCGGAACGAAAACCGCCGTGGTGCTTTCGTCCGAGCCGCCAGCAATGCTTGCGCGCATTGAGTTCGCCACGTTGCCTGGCCAAGGCCCTGACCGCGCAATCGATCTGATCAAGCAATCCATTCACTCGCTGATCAAATCATCGGGCATCGACAAATCTTCTCTCGGCGACATTGGCGTCAGTTGCGGAGGCCCGCTTGATCAGGCAGCCGGCGTGATTCAGGCGCCGCCCAACCTGTCAACATGGGTTGACGTGCCCATCACATCCATACTCCGAGAGGAGTTCGGGCTCGCTTGCAGAATGGAAAATGACGCCAACGCCGGAGCGGTAGCCGAGCATCGATTCGGCGCAGGGCAGGGAACTCGCCACATGATCTTCCTGACCATGGGTACGGGTTTCGGCGCGGGCGTAATTACTGACGGCCATCTATTGAGCGGAGCATCGGGCCAGGCCGGCGAGATTGGCCATGTTCGTCTCACCTCGTCCGGCTCGGTGGGATACAACAAGGCAGGCTCTGTCGAAGGATGGGTCAGCGGCGGAGGCATGGCGCAAGTGGCGCTTCAGGAAGTTGAGTCGGCAATCAGGGACAGAAGAACCACTGCGCTGACCGCGAAGCTCCACGACAATGGACTTCTGACAGCCAGGGACGTTGCCGACGCGGCGAAGCAAGGAGACGAACTGGCCCAGCGAATTATCCGTGACACCGGGAGCCGTTTGGGCGAGGCGCTGGCGATTCTGGTTGACCTGTTCAATCCGGAGCGAATCGTCATCGGAGGCCTTGCCATGCGCTTGGGCGAGAGCCTGCTGGCGCCGGCGCGACAGGTGATGCAGCGCGAGGCTTTGCCCGCGTCCGCAAAGATCTGCCAGGTTATCCCAGCCGCACTAGGAGAGCAGATCGGCGACGTTGCGGCAATCTGCATAGCAATGGGAATTTAGCGGGAATTGGAGACAGCCATCGGTGCATCACTCAACAGCTTGGCAGGCCGAATTCTCTTCCGGCATCGCGCCTTTCATTTATGTAACTCAGTTGCGAGCAGGATCGTACGCCGTCGCTGCTTCCGCGACGCGCTTCTGATAATCGACCTGACGAAGCCCTAGATCTGCGAGCAACTCAACGGGCTGAGATAAAGATTTGAGATGTTGCTCACAATCTCCGCGTCCGAATTCCCCGGCCGATGCGACAACTCTTTCCACTCCGGATCATCTCTGAATGCCGCCCATCTTTCGGTCAGCTCCGCGGTGTCCTTGAAAGTAAGCATGTAAGTCAGATTCGGCATCCGCGTGCCAATCAACGTGTCTCCAAAGAACACCGGTGTTAGCCCTGTGCGTTTAAAAATTCCAATCTCCGCGTCGTTGAACATCTGCACCTTGCGAACGTGCGCAACCTGGCTTGGGCTTTCGTAGGTCCTGAGCTGAAAGATCCGCTTTTCCTTCTTGGGCGCCACCACCTTCGGCCAGCTGGCAAACGCTGAAAGCAATGTCCGCTCCGCTCTCACAAAGGCCGGCGACGTAGCAGGCGCGTCACGGAACCCCAACGCTCCCTTCACATACTCCGGGTCTTTTCCCAGGCGCACGTCGAGCGCTAGCAGCGCATCTGCCGACGTCGCAGGAATCAGCACGTAGTACGTCGGCGTCTCCGGACCGATATCCAGCTTGAATGCACCCACGGGCCCAATCTCAATCCGGTTAAGCGTCGGGATCAGTGCCCTCTCGAGGTAGCCATCCATCAACGCGAGTTGCGGCCCTGTTCGCAGCGTGTATGTGCGCAACTGGTAGAACTCCTGCCGAGCCTCCATTGGCGCCTGGGCCTCAAGCTCCGTGCTGAACGCCGCATTCGATGCAATCCCCGCTGTCACCAAAGCCGACTTGACGAAC